>Ga0206824_10038_pt1 | contig 42042 bp, 38 predicted proteins | sample Alteio_BWOrgCont_82_FD_152874 | JGI IMG/M metagenome (GOLD analysis project Ga0206824, IMG submission 152874) | Enriched cells from forest soil in Barre Woods Harvard Forest LTER site, Petersham, Massachusetts, United States -... | ecosystem: Environmental > Terrestrial > Soil > Temperate forest >...
GACCTGTTTCAGGATCCGACTTTGGTCGCGGTCGATCCCCGCCAGCGCGTCGGTCGCGTATTTCGCCAGATCGCGCGCTGTACCGAACAGACCCGCATGACCGGCGATCCCTTCCAGTCGATGTGCTCGCGGATCATGAACTTCGCCTTGAATCCATTCTCCATCGCGCTTTTCAGTGGGCGCGGCGCGGGCTCGCAGAGCTTCCGATGGTCGATACGTTGTTTCCGTCATATTCAAGGGTGCAAAGATCTGTTGCTGAGCGAACTCGTTCAATGGTTTGCCTGAAACACGGGCGACGACCTCGCCCAGGATCATGAAGTTGACATCGGAATACATGAACTTCGATCCGACTGGGGCCATTGGTTTCAGTGCGAATAGCCGTTCTCTGGATTTGATGGGGCCATCGGAGTAATCGGTCAAATCGTTATCAGGAATCATCCCGCTGCGATGCACCATCAGATCTCGAATCGTGATCGCCTCTTTCATTGCGACGGCAAATTCCGGGATGTGCTTCGAAACAGGATCGTCGACGGATAGCATGCCCTGCTCCGCCAGTTTCATCACGCAGGTGGCTGTGGCGAGCGGCTTGGTGAGTGAGGCAAGATCGAAGACGGTGTTATCTGTCATGACCTCGCGTTCAGGCTCCAGCCGCTTGTTGCCGTATGTCTTGAGCCACGCGATTCCATTGGGGCGACCAATCAACACGACGCAACCCGGCAGCTTGTTTTCGGCGATCGCGTTGGCAATCAAGCCATCCATCTCGGCCAGTGTTTCTGCTCGAAGGGATGCTTCGGCCGGAGTCACCACCGGCAGGTCTGCCGCATTGAGCATTGAACCTGACGCGACGATCCAGAGGATCAGAACTGCAGCGAACTGGTGATACATTTGATTTGCTTCTTTATCACAATTGTCGATTCTCGGTCTTCAATTCAAGGTAACCGTATCTCGAACGGCCACTGAACGAAACTGTGATCATGAGCGCGTTGTACCGAACGTTTTCGGAAACGTCTCCGCACAACTGACATCACGCGCTGGGATGGATATCATGCGCGGCATCGACGGACCGATTGTTCGTCATGTTCCATGCGGTTGCTGGGAGTCTGAATCATGGTGGGAACAGTTTCGCGTCGGCGGATCCTGGCGCTGGCAATCATCGGTATGATTGTTCAAGTGACGGCGCCCATTCAAGCTGGCGACTGGTCGCGATTTCGAGGGTCTGGCGGGACTGGGCTCGCACCGAGCGCTGACAAGTTGCCGGCGGACATTGGTCCCGAACAGAATGTGATCTGGAAGACCGAGCTGCCGCCCGGGCATTCTTCGCCCGCGATCATCGGGAACCGGATCTTCATCACGGCCGTGCGTGGCGATCAGGAAAAGAAGCTGCTGACCATCAGCCTGGATCGGGCCACCGGCAAAATCCAGTGGGAGGCGGAAGCTCCGTACAAGAAACTCGAAAAGATACACGGAATCGGCAGCTTCGCTCAAAGCAGTCCTTGCGCCGATGCGGATTGCGTCGTCAGCTTTTTCGGATCCAGCGGCCTGTACTGCTACGACCACAGTGGAAAAAAGCTGTGGGATCTGCCGATGGGTCCGTTCAACAATGACTTCGGCGCCGGCAGTTCACCACAGATCATCGGTGACCGGGTCATCCTGTGCCAGGATCACGATCTGGACTCGTTTCTGATGGCGATTGACAAGAAAACAGGCAAAGAGATCTGGAGGATCGATCGGTCGGAGTTCCCTCGCAATTATTGCACGCCGATCATCTGGGACAATCAGGGGCATCGGCAAATCGTCATCGCCGCCACGATGCGCGTCGTCGGTTACGACTTCGAAACCGGAAAAGAAGAGTGGACGGTGCGAGGAATCTCGCGCATGGTTTCGTGTTCACCCACGATCGGTGACGATGGAAATCTGTATTTGGCGGGCTGGGCGGCTGGTGGTGACGAGAACGAGCGGATTGGAGTCGAATCGTTTGAATCGGTCGCGCGACTGAAGGATAAGAATCAGGATGGATTGCTGACGGAAGCAGAATTGCAGGACGGTCCGATTCATCAACGATTCTCGCAAGTAGATCGAAACAAGGACGGCATGGTCACCGCTGTCGAATACGAATACTTTCGCGGGCTGTTTGCCGACGGGAAGAACCTGGTCCTGAGCATCAAGCCCGGCGCGAAGGGTGAGGCGACGGAATCGCACGTGTTGTGGCGACAGTCGCGACTGGTCCCCTTTTGCGCATCGCCGCTGTATGTGGATGGCCTGGTCTTCACGGTGAAAGATGGCGGCATGCTCCAGTGCCTGGATGCGAAGACCGGGAAGCCGCTGAAGCAACAGCGACTGGAAGCGATTGGCAGCTATTATGCCTCGCCAGTTTCTGGCGACGGCAAGATCTATCTGTTGAACCAGGCGGGGCAATTGACTGTGATCAGTGCGACCGGCAAGTTTGAGATTCTGCATACGGCCGATTTCATGGACAGCGTGTATGCGACTCCCGCCATCGTTGACGGTCGGATCTACCTGCGCACTGACAAGGCGCTGTTCTGCTTTGGGCTGCAATGATTGACTTGGAATTCTGATGGAGATGGTTTGATGTACGGCAGCTTTCAGGCCCAACTGACGGGACAATTGGACGAGATTCGCCGCAACGGGCTCTACAAGTCCGAACGCGTGATCTCGACACCACAGGGGACTTATGTTCGCGTGGGGGATGGTCAACCGGTCTTAAACCTGTGCGCCAACAATTATCTGGGTCTGGCGCAGCATCCGGAAGTTCGCGAGGCGGCCAAACAGGCTCTGGATACCTGGGGCTACGGTTGCGCTTCGGTCCGATTCATCTGTGGTACGCAGGGAATTCACAAGCAACTGGAGTCCAGACTCTCCTCGTTTCTGGGGACGGAAGACACAATCCTTTATTCCAGTTGTTTCGACGCAAATGGCGGCCTGTTCGAAACATTGCTGAGTGCCGAGGACGCTGTGATTTCGGATGAATTGAATCACGCCAGCATTATCGATGGCGTCCGGTTGTGTAAGGCGCAGCGGTATCGATACAAGAACAATGACATGGCCGATCTGGAAGCGAGGCTGAAAGAAGCGGACGCCGCCCAGGCGCGATTCAAATTGATTGCAACGGATGGTGTGTTTTCGATGGATGGGTACATCGCCAATCTGCCCGCCATCTGCGAATTGGCGGACAAGTACAAGGCTTTGGTGATGGTCGACGATTCGCACGCGGTTGGTTTCACCGGGGCAACCGGCCGAGGGACGCATGAACTGCATGGAGTGATGGGTCGGATCGATATTCTGACCGGAACTCTGGGGAAGGCTCTGGGTGGCGCAGCGGGTGGTTATACGAGCGGGCGGAAAGAGATTGTCGAATACCTGCGCCAACGATCGCGCCCTTATCTGTTCTCGAACACAATTGCTCCGGCGATTGCGGCGGGCTCAATTGCCGCGCTGGATCTGCTGATTCGTTCGGCGGAACTTCGAGATACGTTGGACGCGAACACTCGATTCTTCCGCGAAGCGATGTCGTCGCTGGGATTCACCATCCTGCCCGGAACGCATCCGATCTCGCCGATCATGCTGGGAGACGCCGCCCTCGCCGCAAAAGTTGCTGAGGCCATGCTGGCAAGGGGAGTGTATGTGGTCGGATTCAGTTTCCCTGTTGTTCCGCAAGGAAAGGCACGAATTCGCACACAAATCTCCGCGGCGCATACGCGCGCCGACCTGGAATTCGCGGTGAAGTGCTTTGGTGAAGTGAAACGGGAACTGGGGATTTGAGTTGAAATCGTGATCCGCCGGGCGCCAAGGTCCGTTGATAGCGCCAGATGACTCGGCTTCGGACTGGTTCGCATGCGGAGTTGCGTGCGCAGTTCCAATGTGGAATCAAATGAAGGTGCATCGTCATGACGCAGGACCGATCAATCGACGTGAGCAATGGTTGGGAGATTCTGCCTTGGAATCTGGGGGCTGTGGTCGGCGGCGGCGTGTTGTTTTTTGGCGGAGCTGCTGCCGCAGATTATCTTTCAGTCGTTGTCGGCTTCTTTTTTTGCATCGTTGGCGTCCTGTTGGGGATTGGTGGGATCATCAGTCTTTGCGGACACTTTACTGTGCAACCCAACCAAGCCTGTGTGATCAGTCTATTCGGTCCTTACCGAGGTACGGTGCGTGAGAGCGGGTTCTATTGGGTTGTTCCCTTCAATACTCGCCGCAAAATCTCATTGCGATCGCGAAACTTTGAAGGGTCGAAGCTGAAGGTGAACGACAAGGTCGGAAATCCGATCGAGATTGCCGCCGTCTTCGTATGGCATGTGTCGGATGCCGCGGAGGCCTGTTTTGATGTGGAAGACTATGACAATTACGTCCGCGTCCAAAGCGAAACTGCATTGCGGCACCTCGCCAACAGCTTCGCTTATGATCATGGCGAGGAGCACGAAACGACGTTGCGCAGCGGTATCGATGAAGTCTCGGTGGCATTGAAAACGGAGCTTCAGGAGCGACTGAAACGAGCTGGTGTGACCGTCGACGAAGCCCGGTTGACGCATCTGGCCTACGCACCGGAAATTGCGGGAGTCATGTTGCGACGTCAACAGGCGGAAGCGATCATCGCCGCCCGACAGAAGATCGTGCACGGGGCCGTGAGTATGGTAGAAATGGCGCTCAAGGAACTCGACGAAAAGCAGATTGTTGCGTTTGATGCCAATCACAAGGCCGCCCTGGTCAGCAACCTGCTCGTCGTTCTGTGCAGCGAAGCCGAAGCTCAGCCGGTGATCAACGCGGGCGGAGCCCACATCTAAGTACGCGTCCCTGCAAAAAGGGGAACATCCTGGAACCCGCCGGAAACTGTTTTGAGTACTGAGTACTCAAGGAGCAAGTACTCACCAGTTTTTTCCACGACTCTGTTGCATCATCGGCTGATCGGCTGCTGACGCTCCTTCAATTGAGATTCGACGAAGTAACGCAGAAGCAGTCTCGCCACCAGAACGTGTCAGCAGGTGATTGGGTTAGGCGCGATCGAATGGAAATGCGATGACGTCCGCAAGGCGGGAATGACCCAGTGCCAGCATTAGCAAGCGGTCTACTCCCATCGCATTTCCTGACGACGCGGGCAAGCTGGAATCCATTGCGGCCAGAAGCCGGCTTTCGGCCGGAAGCGGGCGCAACCCGGCCGCAGCCCGAATGGCCAATTGCTCTCGAATTCTCACGCGCAACACGGCCGAATCAGTCAATTCATGGTATCCGTTACAGATTTCGACGCCATCGAGATAGAGTTCAAACCGCTCCGCGACAGCGGCTCCCTTGGCTGACACAGACGTACGCGCCAAGGCCGCTTGACTGGCAGGATAGTCGCCCAGAAACGTCGGTCGATCGCAGCCCAGGTGCGGCTCGACGAGTTCGGCCAGTAACCAGTTCAGCCATCCATCTCGATCGTCGCGATCCAGTCCGAGCGGGCAAATGAGTCGATGTTTCGCGGCCAAGTCGAACAGCGTTCCCATTCCGGCTTGCAGAACGCATTGACCCGTGTATCGCTCAAAGGCTTCGTCATAAGAGAGCCGCTCGAAGCCCCGTGGGTTGGCAACTCGCTTTGCGAGTCGTTGCTGGCGAAGGAGTGCCCCATGCAGAATGGGGTTATCGATCGTCAATTTGTCATTGCTTAGTTCCAGCGCAGCCGCAAATACTCGTTGAACCAGTGCTTCCGTGAAAGTCATCTGTGCATGATGATCATCACCGACGCGATACCATTCGAGCATCGTGAATTCGGGGTTGTGCCGATCGCCAACCTCACCGTTTCGAAATGCCTTTCCCAGTTGATAGATGGCCTGGGCTCCGGCCGCCAGCAGACGCTTCATGGCGAATTCTGGAGATGTTTGCAGGTAGTGCGGCTGCCCGCCCTGAACCCACATCTGCGGAGAGGGAAGGAAATTCGCCACAAACGGTTCCAGCCAGGCGTCGACCACGATATCCGCGGAAAGCAGCGGGGTCTCCACTTCGAAATAACCGGCGTCATCGAAGAAACGGCGAATCACGGCCAGCAACGCCGCTCGCTGACGCAGCGTCTGCAAACTGGCCGTGGGAAGAAATTCCGTCATGCGTTGCTTTCTATACCGCTCGCGGCCAAGTTTGAGGCATTCGCCTATTCGACTCCCGCGATCAAATCCCTCAATTCCTACCGGGCAAGGAATACATCCTCCAGATCAGACATGCCTGACTTCGTCAGAGACAGCTTTGCCTGCCGCGACTCGTTCTCGTACTGTCGCAGCCCGTTCATTGATGACCTGGACAGCGATTCGCGTTTCCCGAAGAAGCAGAATCGACCCATTCACGAGGGCGCTGACGGCTACCAGTCCGGCTGTCACTCCAGCGATCTCCAAAAGTAGAACCACATGCTCGATCGCTGCCGGCGCCAGGACGGCTCCCAGCAGCGACACGAATGCTGCCGAGGCGAATGCGCCCAGGGCCACATAAAAACTGCGAAGCGCCTGCAGGATCAGCAGGGCTCGATCGCCGGTGGCCGCCAGTTCCCGCAGTCGTCGTTGCGGTTCGGGAGCATCGAAGTTCTGGGTTTCCTCCAGTTGTTTGGACAATTCGCGTGATCGGTCGACTCCGCGAGCCAGTCGGTTACTGGTGCTCATGATCAACACTGACGAGGCATTGGTCAAAATCGCGGGGGCCACAATCAACGACAACACGGCAAACGGATTGGATTCCATAGCTCCCTATTCTAATCACCTCGAAACGTTGGAACAGGCATGTTGCCTCGTTTCCACTGTTGATCCGTTGGACTGTCGGCAACAACAGCGCGGACTCGAACTCCGAAGGAACTGGACGGCCCGCCTGGACCGTTCACCATCCGCTTTGTGATCAGCTCTCTGTCCATGTTAATGGGTGCGTGCCGGGGAGCGACGTTGGGCAAATACCATTCGGCATAGGTCCCCGCGTTTGTCTCGACGGTGACAAGAAAAGACATCGGACGCAGCAGGGACATGTTGCGCATTCGGCCTTCGGCCGCAGGTCCACTGTTCTCCGTATTCGCAACGTTCAATTCCACCTCTGCCAGATTTGACTGTGCCAGCAAATATCCTGGCGGCTTTCGAGGAGTCGGCTTCAGATCCATTTTCAATGCCGCTTGTCGGAGTGCCTCGGGAAATTCGGCCTGCAGCTTGCCGACGCTCTTGCCAAAGATTTCCTCAAACTCTTTGATTCGAGTCTTGTCATCATCCTTTTCCAGAGGTTTCTTTTGTGACAGGAGTTGCAGGTATTTCATGTACTGCTTGCGATACTTGGTGACCAGGAACCAGTGAATACTCCAGGCGTGGGCATAGGCTTCGCCAGCCAGCACATCGCCTCGAAACGCTTTGTCATCGGCCACCACATCATCCCAGTCGACGATTTTCGCGTTGATGGCCGGTCGCGCGTAGCGCAAATTGACCGTCAGCGGTCCCGCATTGATCCTTTCCCCATTCCCTTCGAATCCGGTGGCGATTCCCTCGTTGAACCAGGCTGGTGCGGCGGAAAGTCGCTGCAGGACGCCTCGATTGTAGACCTGCTGGTGAATCGCTTCATGCAGCGGCGTTTCAAACGTATGGCATTCGCTCATGCGGATGACCAGATGATTGCTCAAGCCACTGTAATAGCCCAGCATATTTCCCGCCGTCAGTCCTCGACCACCGGTCTCCGCTTCGGTGTACGCAATGAAGTCGTCGTCGGTTTCGAAGATGAGAACGACCAGGGGATACCGCGGCTTCACGAGATCGACTTTCAGATCGTCGACGAATTTCAGGAACTCCTTGTCGACGAGCCTCATGAACTTTGCTCCTTTTTTCAGCAGCTCGGTCGCCGTCTTGTCGAGTTTTTTGGGGAGCGATTCGGCCAGCACCATCCCGATCACATAATTCTGTTCCGCATATCCCCGGAACTTTTCTTTGCCGAAGCGTTCGGTCAGACGCTGCAGCATCTCTTCACGCGTGATGGGATCGGGGTCGGGACCAGGTATGCGTTTCAAGATCTGGTCTTGTGGAACGATTTCAATGCGCCCATCTGGTTTTTCCAGCGCCACGCATCCCTGGCCTTCACCGGCCAGTCGCGCGTCGACCTTCGCCTGTTTGCCGTCGTCCTCACGGACGATGAACGTATCGGCATTCGCTGGACCGTTTAATGCGCCGCGCACGAACATCGCCAGCCAGACTGACAAGACCCGAATTCGCCCACCTCTGGTTCGAAGTGTCGGCAACTGTAGGAACATGGGTGACTCCCGGAAGAAATGCGCGTCAGACCGGAATTGTCACGCAATCTGGATGAAACGGCTAGTCTGGAATTCGAGCGTGAATTTCTTCATCGGCTCCGTCAGAATGTCCGGTGAAAAGATAATGTGGATTTCAGACTGTTTTCCGGAGGAGGCTGCATGAGACGCTGGTGGCTTGTTGCTGGACTGTTGGTTGGGACCGGAACGGCGCTGTGGGGATTTTCGAACCGGGGATTGACTGCTGGAGAAAAGTCCGTGGAACACACATCCAAACCATTGGTGCTGCACACCCGTTTGATCAGCGTGGCGAAAGCAGACGGACCGGAAAAGGAACAGACGGTCGAAGAAACCGTCGAATGGGATCCGAAGAAAACCGCCCTGATCATCTGCGACATGTGGGACAATCACTGGTGCAAGGGGGCTGCTCGGCGGGTTGAAGAATTGGCCGGTCCAATGAACAACGTCATCGCTGCCGCTCGTCAACGGGGAGTGTTTATTATTCACGCCCCAAGCACGACGGTCGATTTTTACAAGGACAGCCCGCAGCGCAAGCGTGCTCAAGCGGCAAAGTTCGTGAAAACGACAGCACCGCTCTCCACGGTCGAACGGTGGGGAACAGCTTGGTGCTATCCCGATCCGAAGCGGGAAACCGAACTGCCGATTGACGATACTGACATGGGTTGCGACTGCGCGACAAAATGCGAAATCGTTCCTCCGTGGACGCGGCAGATCAAGGCGATCGACATCGCCGACGAAGATGCCATGACCGACAATGGTCAGGAAACGTTCAATCTGCTCGCGGAACGGGGAATCGACCACGTGATCATCATGGGAGTGCATTTGAACATGTGCGTCCTGGGTCGGCCGTTCGCCATTCGGCAACTTGTTGCGCAGGGGAAATCGGTCCTGCTCGTGCGGGACATGACGGACACCATGTACTGTTCAAAGATGAAGCCGTTCGTAAACCATTTCGAAGGGACGGATCTGGTAGTAGCTCACGTGGAAAAGAACTGGTGCCCGACAATCGCCAGCACTGATTTCGTGGGTGGAAAACCGTTTTGTTTTTCGGAAGACAAACGAGCGGTTAAGTAAGTTCGCAAAGCCCAGATCATTTTCCATCCGACATCAGGAGTTGTTGTGGTTCGAATTTTTTTGCCGTTGGCGTTTCTGAGCACGATTGCCTTGATTATTACGATGGCTTTGGGGCTGTCGATCGAAGATCCTCGCGCGGCGACCGTGGCTGCACAGGCAAGCGTGAAGTATCATTTCTTGACGGCACTTGCGACTCTGTGTTTTGCAACGTTGGTTCATGCGATCGTGGTGACGTATTTCATGGGAACCGGCCGCTGGATTGAAGAAACATCCAACGCCTACCATTTGCCAGCAACATTTTTTGAGCATAACCGAACCATCAAGTACCGAACGATTCCAGCAGTGGTTGGCGCGTTCCTGCTGTTGTTGTGTACCGGGGCTCTTGGAGCTGCGGCGGATCCGGCATCGGCCGTGCAATTCGCCGGCTGGGGGACATTGACTCCTTCCATGTTGCATTTGTCGGCCGCGATCATCAGCGTACTGGCCAACGTCGGGGTGAATTATCTGGAGTTCCTGGCCTTGGAGAAGAACGGCGAAGTGGTCGAACAGGTACTGGCCGAAGTCCGCCGCATCCGATTGGAAAAGGGACTGGCGGTATAGCAATGCTTGATCCAGATTTTTCCAATTCATTTCCCCGGATCAGCGAGGTGGTGTCGCAGGGAATTGAACGTGGATTGCACACCGGTTGCCAGCTCTATGTCTCGCGGCACGGGAAGGTGCTGATTGACTGCGGACTCGGGGAATCGCGAGCTGGCGTCCCCATGAATGCCGACACGATCAACCTGTGGCTTTCATCGGGAAAACCTCTGACGGCTGTCCTGATCCTGCAGGAGTGGGAACGCGAACAATTGCGACTGGATGATTGCGTGACCCGCTTTATTCCCGAATTTGCCCAAGGGGGGAAAGAGGGCATTACGATTCGACATCTGCTGACTCATACGGGCGGGTTTCGAAACGTTGAAACGGGCTGGCCGGACGTGTCTTGGGACGAATCGCTGCAGCGCATCTGTTCCGCTCCTCTGGAAGACGGTTGGGTCATCGGTCGTTCCGCCGGATATCACACGGCGTCAAGCTGGTTCGTCCTGGGCGAGATACTGCAGCGAATTGAAGGACGACCCTATCCCGAGATCCTTCGCGAGAACCTTCTGAAACCGCTTGCTATGAACGATACGTGGGGGGCCATGCCGGCCGATCAACATGTGCGTTATGGCGATCGGATCGGGGGGATTTATGCTCGCGAACAGGCTGCCTTGCAGCCTTTGGACTGGGACAATGCGGCTCGCTGCGCCGTGCCATCTCCGGGAGGCAACACGCGCGGCCCGATTCGCGAACTGGGCTGGTTTTACGAGATGCTGTTGCGAGAAGGGGCCGGGCCGCAACAGGCCGTCTTGACGCCTCAAACGGTGGCGGCCGTGACCGCTCGGCATCGAGTGGGCGAATACGATCAGACGCTGGGACACATCATCGATTTCGGTCTGGGAGTGATCATCGACTCGAATCGTTACGGCGCTGCTACGGTCCCCTACGGCTATGGGCGAGGTTGCTCACCCCGTGCATTCGGACACGGAGGGGCTCAGTCATCACAAGGCTGGTGCGATCCCGAAACAGGTCTGGTCGTGGCCTATTTCTTCAACGGCCGAGCTGGAGAAGGCCAGCACAATCGCCGAACTCGCCAGATCAACGATGCGATTGCACTGGACGTTGCAGACATCGGCAATTGATGGCGTGTCAGACTGCGTTGAGGGTCGCAATCGGAAAGATGGGTCGCGAAAAACAGAAACGAAAGCGGCGATCGATCGCCGCACTCCCAAAGTGATCAATCGTATCTGTGGACGGGGATGGCTCGGTAGAGGCGGACCAGACCCAGCAGGACGATGAACCCGGCGCTGCCAACACCCACCAGAATCGACAGGCCGAGCCAGTCGCTGAAGATCAATCGGGTATGTTCCCAGAGCCACTTCCAGCGGAACAGGACGAAAATGGTCGCCAGACTGAGCCATGGTCCATAGGGAAGATACGTTTTTCCTGTCAGTAGTCTGATCATCACTCCCACCGTCAAGCCGGCAATCGGCGCCAGCAGGAAGACGAGCAAGACGGCCTGCCAGCCGACGAAGCTGCCGATCATCGCCATTAAAGTGACATCGCCAAATCCCATGGCCTGCTGGCCGAGCACGCGCGAGCTGATATCGCGGGCAACCCCTGTCACGCTGGCACCGGCGATTAGTCCTGCGCTGCTCCACGCCAGCGCATGCCAGTGTCGATGCGGGTCGTACCATGCCGGAATGTAGGGGCCGCGCAATTGCGGGACGGCGATGCTCCAGTCGACCCACAAATGGCAGATCTGCAGATCACCGACAACACTGGCGGCAACCAGCCCGATGAACATCCCTGCGATCGTGATTTGATCCGGAATGATATAGCAATCGAAATCGGTCGCCGTCGCCAGAACAAGCAGGCTGATCAGCACCAGATGATACAGCAACCGCAGGAATCGACCTTTGGCCGAAGGTTGAACCTCGTCAATATCCTGCACTCGCAATTCGCTTGCGGCATAGATGTACCCTGCGAAGAGCGCCGCCGTGATGATCATCAGGATCGCGCATCGTCCCCAGCGACTGCCGGGTGAGACCTGTGGCCAATGCATCGCGAGTCGTTCTGCGCGGCAGGTGTGCTCCAGCCAGCAGCTCAGTCCGAATCCGACGGCCAGGCCACAGATCGCGAAAGTCAGGAAGTTCAAAAAACGGCTCCGGACGTCAACAGAATTTCGAAGTTGAGCGAAGACGAAAACGGTCTGACCGTATATCCTCTGCCGACGATGATGGAAAGGGAGTCGCAGGAAAAGGGGCACGTGAATTGCCTTAACCGCCTGTTGAAAAAAGCATCTGGAACTTTGAAGGCACGCCGAAAACCTGAGAGAACTAAGGTGCCGGAGAGTTTCAGACACCGTTTTCAACAGGCTGATAGCTCTGCAAATGGTGGAACGTTTGCGAAGAACGTGACGGCAGACAATTCGTTTGGTCGCCAGCAACGTTTGCTGGCATTTGGTTTCTAGAATCTCTTTCGCGCTTGAGGAGATCAGAGTGAAGCTACGTTACCGGACCGCGCTGACGGCCCTGGGATTGAGTGGGATCCTTTCAAGGTGTTCCTGGGGCGAAGACCTCGGTTCTGTCGCGGCGTTGCCACCTGCGGGGACGGAATTCAATGGCGCGGATATCGCATGGTCGCTTATTGCGTCAGCACTGGTGCTGATGATGACGGCACCGGGGCTGGCTCTGTTCTACGGGGGACTGGTTCGCAAAAAAAATATTCTCAGCGTGATGATGCAGTGTGTCTTTCTGGTGGGAATGATGTCGCTGGTTTGGGCAATGTGGGGCTATAGCCTTGTCTTCAGCGGCGATCTGGGCGGCGCAGGTTTGATTGGCGACTTTGGATATGCGGCTCTCAATGGCGTCATTCCGGTCTGGGAGAACGGCAAGCAGATCGTTCCGGCTGCAGGGACGATTCCCCGTTCAATTCACATGATTTTTCAGATGATGTTCTTCATCATCACTCCGGCGTTGATCTGCGGAGCATTCGCGGAACGGATGAAATTCAGTTCCATGGTCTTATTTTCGGTGCTGTGGGGGACGTTCATTTATTGTCCTGTGGCTCACTGGGTCTGGGCGGATGCGGGGTGGTGCGCGGAACTTAATCCAAACGCGGCGTATCGTGCGATCGACTTTGCGGGCGGTACGGTAGTGCATATCACGAGCGGATTCTCGGCGCTGGTCTGTGCCATTTTGTTGGGCAAACGATTGGGGTTCGGTCAGGAACCGATGCCGCCGCATAATCTCACGTATACTTGTATCGGAGCGGCTTTGTTATGGGTGGGATGGTTTGGCTTCAACGCCGGGAGTGCGCTGGCAGCCAATGCAACAGCGGCCAATGCTTTTGTTGCCACTCATATGGCGGCGGCGGCTGGAACAGTCAGTTGGTCCGGCATAGAATGGCTGAAACGGGGAAAGGCAAGTATTTTGGGGGCCTGCTCGGGGGCGGTCGCTGGATTGGTTTGTATTACGCCTGCGAGCGGTTCGTGTACGCCCCTGGCCGGGATCATTATTGGTTTTAGTGCCGGATTGGTTTGCTTTTACTTTTGCACAACTGTAAAGAATAAATTTGGATACGATGATTCGTTGGACGCGTTCGGAATCCACGGCGTGGGAGGAACACTGGGAGCTTTGTTGACCGGTGTTTTTGCCTCAAAGGCTGTGACGAACGATTCTGGCAAGTGTGGTCTTCTGGAAGGAAACAGCCACCAACTGGTCGCTCAGGTGGTGGCTGCCTTCGCGGCTGTCGCGCTGGCCGTGGTAGGAACTGTCATTCTGTTGAAGATCGTCGACTCGATTTTAGGTTTGAGGGTAAATCAGGCAGGCGAATTGCAGGGATTGGATATCCAACAGCATGGCGAGGAGGGTTATATCTTCCTGTAAGCCAAGAATGGCAAGGCAGGAGACTCTTTTTTCGGAACTCGAGTGAGCTTCGGGATCACACTGGGATTGTGTTCCCGGCTGAAATTGGAAGTTTTCCGCACTGCGTCTGGTGGGACGGATTGCGATAACGAGGTGCGTCTGCGAGTCTGTGCTCGCAGGACGATCACAGTACGCGTATCCGGCGAACATGGTTCGCCACTCCCCCTAGGCAAAAAGGTGACTTGTGAAGAAGATCGAAGCCGTAGTCCGTCATTTCAAGTTGGAAGAAGTTAAAGAAGCGGTGATTGAGGCCGGTGTCCAGGGGATGACCGTGACAGAAGTTCGCGGTTTCGGTCGCCAAAAGGGTCACAAGGAGCAATACCGTGGAGCCGAGTATTCGGTCGACTTCCTTCCAAAGGTCAAGCTGGAAGTCATCGTCGGCGATGATCAGGCCAAGCCCGTCATTGAAGCGATCGTGCGCACAGCTCGGACCGGCCAGATCGGGGACGGGAAGATCTTTGTCACCGATCTGGCGGAAACGATTCGAATCCGTACTGGCGAAAGCGGTACGGAAGCGATCTGAAGCTCGCTACGCAGTTGGAACAGGCTGATTCGGAAAGCGATTGTGTCTGTTGTCGCTCAGGCAATTCAACAGTGATCGCCGGTCTTGTTCGCACCGGAAAAAAACATCTCTCCACCCTTCAACAAAAGGATCTCAACGTGAAAAAAGTCGAAGCTGTTATTCGCCATTACAAGCTGGAAGAAGTCAAGAACGCCCTGACGCAGGCCGGAATTCAGGGGATGACCGTCAGTGAAGTCCGAGGTTTCGGACGTCAGCGCGGTCACAAGGAAACGTATCGCGGGGCCGAATACACGGTCGACTTCCTTCCCAAGGTGAAACTGGAAGTCGTGGTTGGCGATGATGACGTGGCCAATGCGATTCAAACGATTTCCAACGTTGCACGGACGGGTCAGATCGGCGACGGCAAGATCTTCGTCACCAATCTCGCCGACGTCGTCCGCATTCGTACCGGCGAGACCGGACCAGGCGCCATCTGACGATGGCCCGTATGCATTCTGCAGGTTCAGCCCAGTCACGCCTCGTGGTCGAATTGCGAGGCGGACGGCTGATCCGGCTTTGGCCCGAATGAAGAATGATTTCTCGAATCGTACGTGACGAGAATTGTTTGTTCATCGTTGAGCGAATCCTCGGTTGGCTCGGATAGATCCGCGCGAGGCACGTCGCGCTTCGGGCCGAGTGCTGTTGTCGACTTTTTGCTCGCCTTTCAGGACAAGCTTAATGGTGGAAGCTGATGTCCGCGATGGGCAGATTGCGCCGCAAATGGCATCTGATCTCGCGGCAAGTGCCGATCGAATTGCACGACTCCGGATTCGCCTCGACGAGATTCGTCGACGGGTGCGCGAGCGGTTCGAGCATGGGGCTTCCGCCGTTCACACGACGTCTCTGCAGTCGGAATTGACGGATGCCTTTGTTGTCTCTGCGCTCACCGAGCATCTGCAGGCGCTCGATGACGATGCGCGCGCGAGAATTGAATCGCAAGCGGCTCTGTTGGCGGTGGGCGGGAATGGGCGTGCGGAGGTCTGTCCCTATTCGGACGTCGACTTGTTGTTCTTGTACGACCCCTCGCTCGCTTCCGTTTTTGAGCCGTTCGCGGCACAGGTCCAGCGAGATTTCTGGGACTGCGGCCTGAAGATTGGAGCAAGTGTCAGAACCGTCGCCGATTCCATTCAATGGGCGCGACAGGAACCGCAATTCGCCACGTCGCTGGTGGACACTCGCTGGTTATGGGGCACAACCTCACTGGTCGAGCAGCTTCAGTCCCGCTTTCGTCGAACTGTCGTTCGGTCTCACGCCAGACAGTTCATTGCCGACGTCGTGGCGTCGCGTGACAAGGAGCGTCAGGAACATGGCGCTTCCACTCAACAGTTGGAACCCGATTTGAAGAGGTCGTTGGGCGGACTGCGGGATCTGCATCTGATTCGCTGGATTGGATTCGCCTGGTACGATGCCGCGCAAATTGATTCGCTGCGCCTGCAGTCCGCGATCACGATGGAGGAAGCTCGAAGGTTGCTGCATGCCCATGAGTTCCTGACAGGACTGCGTATCGAATTGCATCTGGCTGCGCGAAAGGAACAGGACGTTCTGACCAGGGAAGAGCAACTGCGGATTGCCGGCAAACGCGGCATTCAGGCCGTGGGGGCTCAAATTCCCGTCGAACGATTGATGCAGGAGTACTTTCAACACAGCAGCGATGTCGCGGATATCGCGAAACGTTTCGTCACCCGGACCAGGCATTCACGATGGGTTGAGCGTCTGGTCCGGTTCGTCATGGCTTACCGCGTCGACGATATTTATTACGTCGGCCCCGAATTCGTCGACATTCCCCAACGGCACCGTAAAGCGGCACTGTCGTCTTTGGAAGGGATTCTGAGGCTGTTTGTCACTGCTGCTCGCTACCGAGTCGGCGTCGCGCCGCATCTGCTGGAGTTGATCAAATCGCAGTCCCTGCAGCCACCGGCTCAGTTGTCTTCCGAAGCGTCACATTCGTTTCTCGCCCTGCTGCGGACGACGGGCAAACTGAGTGTTGCCCTGCGCGGACTGTATGAGACAGGAGTCCTGGAAGCCGTATTGCCAGTTTGGCAGCACATTCGTTGCCTGCTGCAGTTCAATCAGTATCACCACTTCACCGTGGATGAACATACTCTGAGAACCATTGAAGCCGCGGAGGGGTTCCTGAGCGATGAGGGAGCTTTGGGGCAGGCCTACCGCGAGATTCATCATAAGGAACTGCTGCATCTGGCGCTTCTACTGCACGATGCGGGGAAGGGATTCGAAGAAGATCATAGTGAGCTTGGCAGACGACTGGCCGAGGAAACGGCGATCCGCCTGGGGTTACCGGATCACCAGAGGGATCTGGTCATGTTTCTTGTGCATCGGCATCTGAAGATGGCCGATCTGGCGCTGCGACGCGACATCGGTGACCGCGAACTGCTGTTGAAGTTCAGTTACGAAGTCGGCAGTCCCGATGCTCTGCGGATGCTGTTTGTACTGACTGCAGCCGATATTTCCGCCGTCGGACCCAATACCTGGAACCAGTGGAAAGCCGAACTGCTGACGAAGCTGTATGAACGGACGATGCTCTGGTTGAGCGGCAAGAGCCACTTGTTCGATGAATCCACTCGCTTGAGACAGATTGAACAACAGGTCGTGCAACTGTGCTGTGCCTCGACCGCCGTTACGCCCGCGGCAGAAGGGGAGCGGGCGTTGTTGGCAACACAGGAATGGACCAGGCGAATCGAACGGTGCCCCGCACATTACCTGCTGGAAACACCCCCCGCCCGAATTGCGGCCGACATGCATGTGATCCACGCGCGGCTCCCGGACGAAATCCATGTCGAAGCCCAATACGACGCGGAAACGGAAACCGTTGAATACCGAGTCATCACGGCTGAAGCCATTGCCGCGGGCTGCTTCCACAAGCTGGCGGGTGTCCTGTCGGCCAAACGGATGCAGATTCTTTCGGCGACAATCTGTACGACTCAGGACGGGCTCATCATCGACGCCTTGCGCGTGCGCGATGCGGATCATGCGGGCGAGATCCCTGATTTTCGCACCGAGGACGTGGCAGCATCGATTCGCAAGGTTCTACGGGGCGAAACGGACGTTGCCACATTGCTGAAGTCTCGTGGCCGCTTTGCCGTGACATCCACGGTGGGACCCGTCTCGGATCTGCCGTTGCGAGTGGTCATTGATAATGAGTCGTCCGACCGTTACACCGTGATTGACGTCTTCGCGCACGATCGGCCAGGGCTGCTGTATGAAATCACGCGAGGTTTGAATCATCAGGAATTGAGCGTCGTTCTGGCCAAGATCGCCACGCATTTCGATCAGGTGCTGGATGTGTTCTTCGTGACGGATACGCAGGGGCAAAAGATCCATGACGGTGAACGCCTGAAGATCATCCGCCAGAGCCTGATCTCACAATTGCAGGCGTTTGAGAGTTCCATCAGTGGCGTGAGTTCGTGAATCAAAAGACTCAAAGTAGTTGCCAGAGTGGAAGGCAGTCGGTATAGTCGCCACCGATCGTTACTGTTTTGATTTCACGGTCACATGGAGGTCGGCGGTGTTACTTCATGAAATCGAATTAACGGTTGGAGAAGTCGTACAAATCGGCGAATACACGGTGACAGTCATCGATCTGGAAAATGGCGAAGTCACCTTCCGAATTCAAGAACCGGAAATGGAAGAAGAGTCCACCGAAAACCCGGGGACGCCACGGCCGCGCTAATCCGAATTCAACGCCCGCTTGAATCATCTCTGTTCGCAGAAGGTGACATCAGAACAGGCCGGTGTCCGGCGCGGCAAGGGTAGACTTTGTCCACCTGTTCATCAAGGGGCTGAGAACGCGGTCACGGCCTCTTCTCGCGTCGCATACAGCGGCCACAAACGATCCAGATGCGTGACTTCCAGGACTTCGCGGCAGTATTCCTGCAATCCGCTGATGGCGAACTTGGGATTGGAATGGGAACTTAATTTCTTCCAGACTCGGAACAGAACCTCGATAAAGGACGAACCGAAAAACTCCGTCGCGGCCATATCAAGTACCAGATAGGGAGGGTCTGCCTGCTCGGCGACCTCCACCAGTTGCCGGCTGATTTCTTCCAGTCCCACTTCGCTCAGGTGCCGCTGTGCCGGCCCAAACGTAACAATCGTCACAATCCCTTGTTTCTTGACAGAAAGAGGACCGGTTGTGCTCATTGAATTCATCCGCGCTGGAAGCTACTTGACTTGAACGCTGCATCGCTGGGACGCCGGCGATGTGGGACGATCCGCCGCAACTCGAATACTGGAATGGTCGTTCTGCAATGACATTGAGTTCCGGTAGAACCTGTTCGGGACTGGTGATGGGAATCTTAGCAAAACATTCGTCGTTCGTCCTGTCACTTATCGACCATGCATGGCTGGAAGTTCCACATTTGACCGCGTGAGTAGGATGTATGGATGTCTCATTCTTTGCGGCCACCGGCATCACTTGTTACTTCGCCGTGAGAGCGGCCTGAAGTTCGACTTCCACAGTCACCTGTTTTCTGCCGCGTGCGATCAACACAGAAACGCGTTCACCAGGCTTCTTTCCATCCAATGCCTTCGATAGATCGCTTACAGCACGAACTTCCCGGTTACCGATCTTCAACACCACATCTCCCAGCACGATGTCGCCATCTTCGTTCACGTACGTCGGCTGAATCCCCGCCGCCGCTGCTCCGCTGTCTTCGTAAACATCTCGAACCAGCACTCCGGTGCGAATCCCCAGCCGCTGCGCCAGCGAATCTTCCATCGGTCGGATTCCAAGCACGGCGCGTTGGATGCTGCCGTGTTGAATCAATTCTGGAACCACCTGATTGACGATGTCGACAGGGACCGCGAAGCCGACTCCGGCAAACGTCCCGGAGGGACTGACGATCATGGTGTTCACGCCGATCAGCCGGCCGGCGCTGTCCAGGAGCGGTCCGCCCGAGTTTCCAGGGTTGATCGCCGCGTCGGTTTGAATCACGCCTTCGATCGGACGCCCCCCCACGGAGGTAATCTCGCGTCCCAGGCCGCTGATCACACCGGTTGTCAGCGTTTGATCCAGACCAAAGGGACTGCCGATTGCAAACACCTTTTGTCCGACCTGCAATCCGACGGATTCTCCGATGTCGATCTTGCGCAGGCGATCGGCGGGAGCGTCGATCCGCAGGACCGCGAGATCCTTGTTGGCTTCGTACCCCACCAGCCTCGCTTTCCATGTCGAATTGTCCGCGAGCGTCACTTTGGCTCCTTGCGTCCCTCGAATCACATGGAAATTCGTGACGATATGCCCGGAGTCGTCATAGATGAACCCGGTCCCGGTCCCCTCCGGAATCTCCAGTACATTCAGGCTCAAGCGATCGCGGACATGTGCGAGCGATGTGATATGCACCACGCAGGGGGACGCTTTGCGAAAGATTTCAATCGTCGTTTTTTCGTCTTCAGCCAGGTCACCTCGCGGTGTGACCGCTCGCGGCTGAATGGCTGCATGCGGTGACAGCCACGGGAATAATCCCGCTCGTTGCGCCAAAAGGACAGAGACAACGACCAGCAGAACCGCCACCAGCCATGCGGGGACTGTGTTTCCAGCGTCACGCAGCGAGTTTCGGCCAGACCCGGACGGCGAATCGAATCCGGGAGGTCGGCTGTCAGGTGGAAAGTTGTTCATGTCTGCCGTCTTTTGGGGACATCAAAGAAGCTCGTCACGCGAATTCTACTGGCGATTCAACCCGATGTAACTTCCAAAAGTGGTCTTCAAAGGACTTGGCGCTTGGGGGTGAATTTCGGAGGGGACCCTTTTTTTGAAAAAGTCTCTGCAACCTCTTATATTCCAATGTGTTGCGGATGTTATTCATTTCTCGGTGTGCCGTGCAGATCAGAAGTGATTTCCCGACGCAACAATTGACTGAATTGCAGGTTACGTCTTATCGCTGGCAATTGCGACGCGAATCGACCCGTCAGTTCAGACTTATGTCGATGTTCATCGCCGGAAAAGCCAATCCAGCTCGGAACTGGGAACGAAAAAGCCAACGTCCTCGACTCGAACAACAGCTTAGCAGAAAATCGCGCGCCGAACCAGATGAATTCAGTCCTTCAGCAGAAAAACGCAGAAAATAAATAACGTGTTATTCGCCAGCGGTTCTTCATTCGACATGATTGTTGGTACTGACCGGCACGTGTGTTGATCGGCGGATTATTCTCGCGATGCTTTCGCCTGCGGTTCGGTTTGGAGGGGCACGCTGCGAAAATGACCCTTTTGTTTTTGATTATCGGAGTCGGAATTCTTGCCATGCTGCCAGTAGCATGGGTCAGCAATTGGACAGTTGTGTCTGCTGATCCTCCGGCCCAGTGGCGCTATGCGTGGCGTCTCCGTTGGCCTATCGGCATCGCCTTTGGAATCGGCAGCGTATTCATGTTCTATCCCGTACACGGCACCGATGATATGTGGTATAGGATCTATGGCGTGCCATTCCCTGCGCACGTTGTCGATGAACATGGGCTTGACTACGTGGGCTGCCCAACCCCTCTTTCGATGATCATGAATTTTGTGACGTGGCTTTTCTTTCCGCATCTTCCCTTGTGGATATCGAGCTTCGTTTTCAGGTGCCGAAAGTCGCATAACGAAATAGTCGCGCCACTGGAATAGCCATCGCCAATCTTGCTGGTCAGTACAAGAACTCTCAAAGGCAATGGAAGAGATGCCTTATCCGGAACACGTGATCTTATTTCACGGTCCCAGTTGTCGCGGTCTCTTCCTCGTCGTCCATGATGATGATGCGGGGTTTGAGGAGAACCCAGAGGCGTTCCTGTGGATGCGCCGGTTTGTCGCGGTTCATCCCACCGACGCGATCAGATTCGAACGGTGGCAATGATGGCGAACTGGAAGGAACTATCGACAGTGGCTCCGTCGTCAAATCCATCGAGGCAAGCGGAAATGTGGACGTTCCAGTACCGGCATCCGGACTGGAATTCCGGGTGATGGCATCACTTGAAAGGAGAATTCCTGTGACGGCATCGCGGTCGATCTCCTCTGAACTCGCACGATCGACCGGCCCAAACTCCTGATGGCTGGTTCTGGGTTTCTCAACGGGATAGACGCCGCTGGCGTCTTCGTCGTCATTGTCTTCGGGGGCGACTTGGATTGCTTGGTGAGACGCGAGTGACCACTGAATTACGTTATGCGACCAACCCGCACCGACGCACAACGGTGCAGTCAGCAGCGGCAGGGCCGCCGCCAGTTTCCAGACTGTTTCATTCGAAGACGGACTTGGCGGTCGAAGGCGTCCCGTAAGAACAAAGCGAATATCAGCAAATGCCCAGGCAACGAGCAGAAACAGCGTCGATTGCACGAGGTATGTTGCAGTCAGCTCAACGATCCTGGTATTCAGTCCGTTCAGAGAAAATGGGACGCTGAAAGCATCCGCCACGAGCAGCCAGTCATTTGTCATGGTTCAACTCCTGTTCCTTCTGGCGGATCAGTTTCTTGAGTGCGGTCAATTCCTCGCGCGACACGTCACATTCGTCGAGTAGATGACAGACGAGCTGAGTGATGTCCCCGGCACACAGACGTTGGGCCAGATCGGAAATCATCGTGCGCGAGACCATTTCACGAGGCAGATTCGCGCTGTAGACGTTGACTCGTCCTTCCACGCGATGTGTCACGTGGCCGCTGGCTTCCAACTTGGCCAGCATGGTCCCGACGGTCGTGTAGGCGAGCGGCCTGCCAGGTTCGAGCGCCTTCTGGACGTCGCCCACTGTTGCTTCGCCCTTGTTCCACAACACCTGCATGATGGCCAGTTGCAGATCGGCCAGCCGATGCTTGCTCATCCTTGACTCCCCTCCCTGAGCATTTGGCATTCTGAGCGGCGGACATCAGTCCGCCGGTTTTGAGTCTGCCTGTCGACGACTGTATCTCCTACCAGAGTAGGAGGCGATGTTCTACTACCGGAGTAGTAGAGATGTCAATTGCAAATCCGTTTGGCATCCTGAGCGGCGGACGTCAGTCCGCCGGTTGTCGAGGGCGATTCGGTTATTCTGCCGCTTTCTTCTGATGTGACAGCAGAAACGCCAGCAAGTTTTGGAAGTCTTCCAGTGGCATGGATTCGCCGACGTTTGCCGGCATCAGTGAGAGCGTTGAGAGTTGTTGGTCTTCCACGTCCGTCTTGGAAACCGTGAATTCTTTCCCCTTGTTATCGGCCAGGACGATGGTTTCGCCTTCCTTGCGGCGGATCAGGCCGACGAAGACTCGGCCGTCGACCATTTGCAGGGTTGTGGCTCGGAATGCAGGGTCGACGTTGCGATTGGGGTCGAGGACGTCTTCCACCAGCCGGGCCAGGCCGCGACCGCCGATGCCGTCGAGTTGTGGGCCGATCTTTTGACCCTTACCACCCACTTGATGACAGATGGCGCAATTCTTTTCGAAGAGGACTGCTCCCTTTTCGATGGAAGCTTTTTCGGAGGAAAACTGGGCGCGCCGTTCATCGATCAACTTCAGTAACTGTTCATTCTCGGAAGGAAGCTGCGCGGTCAAGGCCGTGATTCGCTGATCGAGGTTGTCGATTTTCACTGCATTCATCCGATTACGGACCACTGGGTCCAATAGCAGGCGCGGCGATGCCTTTCCGGTGGCGGCCAGCTCCAACAGCGCTTCGGTGCCGAGACGATCGCTGGCCAGTGTTTCGGCCAGGGTGCGTTGAGTTTCACGTGGTGCACGAACCATCGCGCTGGCCAGAGACTCCAGCAGCGTGATGCCGTCGCGCGACATGGATGCCAGGAGTGTTTTTTCGTTGATGGAGGGATCGTTGCCATCGCTGAGCATGCTCAACGACGCGGTGACTCTGGCGTCGGGGGCGAAGGATGCCAGCGATTCCGCTGCTTGACGACGAGTACCGAGCGCGGCATCGCGGGAACGGACCAGGGCTTCGACTCGTGGTTTGAAATCGGTCAGTTTGAATCGGGAAATCAACTCCAATGCTGCCGCCTGCGTCCGGAAGCGTTCTTCGTTGAGGACGTCGAGTGAGAACCGGCCGACGGCCAGCCAGGCATAACCGGTCGAGTCGAAGCCATCGACCAGTTCCAGGTAGCCTGTGCGGCCGGAGAATTTCTTCAGATCCCATTCTGTTCGTTGAGCCAGATCGCTACGCGGCGGCTTTGCTTCGGCGAGTACTTCGCCCGTCGTCGCATCGCGCAGTCGAATGAAATTGAGCGGCTTTTCAGGTTGACTGGTCAGGCCATTATGACCCGCGGAAAAGAAACTCAGGTGGTCCGGGATGGCGAACGAGCCGCTACGCAGAATGCCCATCAGACGCTCGCCGCGCGGCAGGCTGCACCAGAAATTGGCGTTCGGATTGCCATCGGCCGAAGCCCGCTGTTGGCGGACCCACGGATCCCCCTGCACCGCGGCTGCTGTGTCGGGAATGCTGGTCCATGTGACGCTGTCCTGGACGGGGGTCGATAATAATTTGTCGGTCAGTTCGCCTGCCCATGCCAGGATTGGTTTGCTGTCGCGAACGCCGCGACGTTCCAGACCTGTTTGAATCGATTTCAACTGTTGAAACTGGTAGCCCAGGTTGTCCGCATACCGGCTGCGAATCAGGCTCGTCAGTTGCTCAATTCGATTGTCGTTCGCGTATTGGCCGGCAAACGCCACATAGTCGTTCGCTTTGGGATCGTTCTTGCCATACCGTTCCAGGTAATCCAGAACAACGTCGGCAGCGGCCGAAGACTTCACGGAGACGGACAATTCGGCCACGGTCCTGGATTGCGCTTCACTCAATTCCATCGTGCGCAGCGCGGTCAAAACCCCTTCGTCACGCAATTGATCTCGCAGGGCCATCCGTGCCACGTGGACTAGATGCGTATCGTTCGATGGCGACTCGGCGATCAATTGGAATAGTGCTGGAACATTCGAGACATTCGGATGGCGGCCCAAGGCATCGGCCGAGACACGGCGCACGATCGGGTTTTCATCCGTCAGTCGACTTCGCACCAGGTTGAAGTCGGAATCAGCCCATTTCTCTCGTTCCGCCAACGCACGCACCAGATGCGTTCGGACCAACGGCGAAGTATCAGCCGCCAAACTTGCGACGGCGTCGTTCGGCAAATCACCCAGACGTTCCAGCACCCATAGACCATGTGCCCTTGATTCCGGCCGCAAGGTCTCATTTTTCATCGCCGAGCGAACGGCGGAAGCGGTTGCGGATCGAAGTTGATCGCGCTGGTCGGCTGGTGCGGATTGAATAGCGTCGACCAGCCAATTCGTTGCGAGGGTGCGCACTACCAGATTCGTATCGCCCAGTTCTCGGACGACGTCATCGGTCTTCATGCGTGTCAGGTCAGGAAGCGATCGCGGCGGAGCGGCTTGTCCGTCGGTTCCCTTGTAGACGACGCGCCAGATTCGGCCTCGCGTTCGGTCTCGACGGGGGTGATCGAGCGGGACTTCGTAATGGCCGATCATGCAGTTGTAAAAGTCGGCGATATACAGAGCGCCGTCGGGGCCGACGGCCAGATCAACCGGGCGAAACCAGCCATCGTCACACGTCACCAGATCCGGCTGCGTGTCGATCAGGAACGTGGATCCGACTTGCTTCAAGCGATCGTGATGGACGTTGCAATTGACTGGATTGCAGATGTACACGCTGCCGCGATGTCCCTCGGGAAACTGCTCGGCGCCGTAGTAGGCCGGTCCACAGATCCCGGTGGAGCCGTGTCCGTGGTCGATCATCGTGGGAGCGAATCCCAGTCCATCGTCGGGCTTGCCGAAGCTGGGGTAATAGGCGCCTCGCAGTAGCATGTAAATCGGCATCGAATGGCAGTCGGAATCAAACAGATCGCCCCATGGGTTGAATGTCATTCCAAACGGATTGACCTGGCCCCACGTGAATTGTTCGAAGCGTGATCCATCGGCGCGGAATCGATACGAATTGCCCGAGTTCATTGTCGTGAGATGCCCGGTGGCGTCGCGCACTTCGGAGGTATTGGCGAACCCGTGACAGCCGTAGATCCAGCCGTCGATCCAGGGACGGAAGGAACTGGCCATACCGTGAGTGTCGATGTTGCCAAACCGGCCATAGAGCACGTCGCGCACATCGGCCTGGCCATCGCCATTGGTGTCGATCATGCGGTAGATGTTGGGAATGCTGTAAACCAGTGCGCTGCTGCCGTCTCCCAGAGGAGTGTTGCCGATGGGGATGTTTAGACCACCAGTGAAGTGCGTGATCTTTGTCGGTCGCCCTTCGTTGTCGATCCCTTCGACGACGGTCAGGCGATCTCGTGGGTCGTGATCTCCCATGCCGGGGAAGCGGCTGCGCGGTTCCACGTCGCCACGCGCTGGATACGGGTATTCAATGGAGTGCGTGACCCATAGCCGGCCGCGCGCGTCGAAACTCAGGTTCATTGGCTTGCCGATATCGGGATCGGAGACAACCAGTTGAATTTCGAATCCGGGAGGCAGGTGAAACAGCTTGCGCTGATCTTCGGGTTTCAATGCTTCGGTGGGAGCAACACCCGGGGCGGCAAAAGCCGCGGAAATGAACTGGAGCCATCCGATCATGGCTGAACTGATCGCTAATCGCTTCATCATATCAGAAATTGTCTCGTTAATAATGATCTTAGTTCGTTCCTGCGTGGTGTAGTTGGGAACTGAAAGTAGCCCTGTCGCTCCGCGACAGGAAAGCCGTTAAACGCGAAACCTTTATCGTGGATTAAAACTGGAGATTAGAGTCGAGCCTCAATCGGCTTTCCTGTCGGCGGAGCGACAGGGCTACTTTCGAGAATCACTTTTGCAGCGGCTTCGGCTGGGCTTCTTGCCATTCTTCCGGGCTGACTTTTTGAGTCTGCTGGATGAAGACGAAGTGGCCCTTCTTGTTACCGACGATGACATCGATCAGTCCATCGTTGGTGACGTCTGCGGCGATGACTTGTGTGCCGACTCCGGAGTCGTTATCAATTTCGTAGGGGATGAAGTCGACGCCCGATGGTCCTCGAACCAGCTTGAACCAGTACAACACAGCGGGGGCTGCGGGCTCGGCGTCGCCGCTCGGTCCGTGCGCCCAGTACCGCTTGCCTGTGACGATGTCTTTGACTCCGTCGCCGTCCATGTCGACCAGATCCACCGCATGAAGTTGCGAAAACTTGACGCCGTATTTGTTGTCTTCGGGCTTGCTTCCGGTGATCAAGTGTTGTTGGAAGGTGATTTCACCGGCGTCGTTCTTGACGTGTTCAAACCAGGCGAGTCCGAAGCCGTGCGCCTGCAGTGACGTGATGACATCGTTGTCGCCGTCGCCGTCCACATCGTAGGCTTGCATCTGAGCCCCGCCGCCGCCGAATTCCGCCTTGTGATAGGCCCATGGTTCTCCGGCTTTGTCTGCAGCGGGTTGTTCCCACCAACCTTCGCGCATCAGGAAATCTGTACGTCGATCGCCGTTGACGTCTCCAAATCCCATTCCATGCTGAAACTTGCCCCAACCTCCCTTGGCCGAGATCTGATGGAATGACCAGGGTTTGGACGGATCTTTCCAATCGGGTTCCGCGTATCCCAGGTATCCATCGGTATGGCAGATCAGTTCCGGCTTTCCGTCTCCAGTGATGTCAGCGAATCCGGGCGATTCGTTATCGACAATCGCGAGCGCCAGATTCTGTTTCCAGGGACCTGGCTTTCCCTGAGGATTTTCGTACCAGTGGGCCGCAGCACCGGGAAAGCCGATCACCAGCGGGTCGGACCATCCATCGCCGTTGAAGTCGGCGGCGAATGAGAAGAAAGCGTCGGAATAGCCATGCGGATCGAATTCCTTTGCCGGGCGAAATTCACTGACTGTGTTGAACTCGGGCCCTTCGTACCAGAATGGTCCCGCCGTCACGTCGGTCTTGCCGTCGTTGTTGAAATCGCCGTAGTACATCCCTTCGCTGTAGAACTTGTCGGTCATCTTGATCTTTTTGAACGTCCGCAGCACGTGGTCCTCGGCGGTCAGCACGGAAGTTCCAAATCCAAACCAAAGGCTTGCGGCAGCAAATACGAGTGCAGTCTGTTTGATGACCATGGAATGTCCTGAATGAGATTGTCTGAGCACCAGTAGAATACCATCGCTGCAGCGGGAGCACCGTCTGGCGAACGCAAAATGGTATCAATCACCGGCCGCTGATTTGACCGGAGGCGTTATGGTGTCGTCGAACGCTGCCGTTTGCAATTCGACGGAGTCACCAAGGTTGTTTTTGTAGGACAGATTTTCAATCCGTCCGTTCATTGGATCTCATGCTCGGCAGGGGAAACCCCTTCTTGACGTCGCTCTCGACAAACACCCGGAGCGATTGGTTGGCCTGATATGCGGCGGCCTTTCGAGCAGCGCTGTCTCGGGCCTGATCTCGGGCCGCGAACGTCGGATGCGGCGACATATAGTCAGCTTGTCGTAATCGAACTTCAGCCATCGGCCGCGCCAGCACGCGTCTGTTTCCAGACGCAATTCGCAAATCTCGCCGTAGTCCCCCCGGATTGTCAGGCGGGCAAGCTCGGAGCCGTTCCGCAATTCCCAGAACCTCTCGGCACCACCCGCGCCCGTGGCGATCGACCCGTCCGGAAGTCACTCGGCTTTCCGTTCGTCATGTCCAATTCGGCGATAGTGATATTCCCCTGGCATCGCCTGCATCATTCTGACTCCAGAATGTTTGCGTATCCACCCCATATTGATGCGACATCATTAATAATACATGCACATTCATTACAATAGAACAAAACATGCAAGACGCAACGGAATGTTCTTGCTTTTCTAGAACGAGACGCAAAGATAGCTCGCCTTCTCGGTCATTTCTACAGCATCTCTTCGAGAATCGCGCATGAGAAAGCTCATTTTGCGCAACCACCAGAGTCTTGGTGATATCGTCGTGCTAACGCTGGTGCTGGCACTGTTGCACAAGGCGTATCCTGGTCAATTCCTGACGGATGTCCTCGTGAAGGGCGGCATCGTCGGCCGCGAAATTGTCGAAGCCTATGGTGGGCGCATTGTGCAAACACCAGCCGTCACAGAAATCTCCACCACGAAACTGGTCGAACGAATGCGCAAGGAGGATGGACACTCCTGTCCGTCCGGTCCTTGTCTTCTGGGCCAGCAAGGACAGAGTCTTCTCGACCCACAAAACGACAAGTCAAAACAAAAAGAAGACGGACAAGAGTGTTCCATCCTCCTTGTCTGTCACCTGATCATCGGCCTCCAAACCCTTTCCTGCATCGGCGACCATCACGATGATCGAATTTCCCGAATGCGAAAAACTCAATGCTCATCGTCGGCGCATCTGCCGGGGCGAGAGAACCGACTTGTCACGGGCAATGATTAACAGGTATCGCACTGCCTGGGGACTGGAACCTCTGGCGGGCGGAGAGATTTCTTCGAATGCGGAGGAAGTCGCTTCCGGTTCCACTTCCGTTCAACCGTCGCCGTCACTGATCCAGCGTGCGGTGACGTTCGCTGCGGCGCTGCAGGCGCATCTGTGTGACGGCATGTCAAAGTGTGACGAGAACCAGATCCAGGAGCGGCTGCAAATCTGTCAGCAGTGCCCGTCGTTCACAGGCACGCATTGCAACGAATGCGGTTGTTCCTGTCACGCCAACAACACGTTCTTCAACAAGCTCGCCTGACCAATAACACGTGGTTCGATGAGTCGGGGCACGCGATTATGACTCTACCCGCAGGATCAAGCCTGTACACGAAGACCGTGTTTGACAGCCTGGGCCGGACGACCGTGCAATATCGCGGCTACAACCTCGGAACAATGTCCTATGCCGACGCCTTCGACGTTACCAACGATGTCGTGATGGAACAGGCGGAAACGGTGATTGACGAAGCCAACAACGTCATCCAAACGACCGCCCGCCAGCGGTATCACAACGCTCCGGCGTCTCAAACCGGCGCGTTGCAAAATCCCAGTACCACGCCGAAGGCGCGAGTCAAATACGCGGCGCTGTGGCAGGATGAGATTGGCCGTACCGTCGCGAGAGCAAACTACGGGACTAACGGCGGTTCGGCGTTGTCGCGCCCCGACACAATCCCGGCGGCATCCGACACGGTACTAGTGATCCAAACCGTATTTGATTCCGCCGGGAATATCGCCAGCACGATTGACCCCGCCGGAATGGTCACGTGCTTCGAATACGACGATGTGGGGCGCAAGATCACGCAAATCGATAATTGTACGGAAAGCAGTTCGTCTTCTTCCTCCAGTAGCTCGTCAGGGGACGATTGCGCTCCGTCAGATGACCAGAATCGGACCACCCAATACACCTACACACCGGATGGCCAGCAGGTGACGATGACAGCCTTCAACAGTGAAACAGGCAACCAGACTACCACGTGGACGTATGGTACCACGCTCGGCGATTCAAACATCGCCTCCAGCCAATTGCTGCAATCCATCACGTACCCGGGTTCAGTAGGGGGTGGCGATCTGGTGGCGTATACGTATAATCGTCAGGGAGAACGAATCAGCATGACGGACCAGCGCGGATGCGTTCACTCGTATTTGTACGACAAACTGGGACGTCAGATCCATGATTGCGTCACGACGCCGGGAACCGGTGTAGATACTTCCGTTCTGCGATTGTCGACGACCTACGAAGTCCGCGGGATGGGTCAAACCCTGACCAGTTGGAATAACCCGAGCGTCACCTCGGGCGACGCCGTCAATCAGTGCCAGCTCGTCTACAACAGCTTCCAACAGTTGATCGCCGACTACCAGGAACATTATGGCGAGGTGAATACAACTTCCACGCCGGTAGTCCAATACGCCTATGCGGACGGAAGTCTGAATACGGTCTGCCCGATTTCGATAACGTATCCAAATGGGCGAGTCATCACGTACAGCTACGGAACCAGCGACGGAATAGACGACGCGATCAGCCGCATCGACGCGCTAGTAGACAGCGACGTCTCCAGCACCGTATTGGTGGACTATCAGTTCCTTGGTTTGGGCGTGTTCGTCAACGTCGACTACAGCCAGCCGCAGGTCGAGTACACATTGCTCAGCCTCACTGGTTCCAATGACCCAATCACCGGTGACATCTATGCCGGCCTAGATCTCTTTGGTCGCGTGAAGGATTGCCGATGGTACAACTATGGCAGTTCAACCGACGTCGCACGCCTTCAGTACGGGTATGATCAAGCCTCAAATCGACTCTGGCGAGAGGATTTGGTCGCCCAATCTCTTGGGCAAGCGTTCGACGAACTGTATGCGTATGACGGTCTCCATCGCTTGAACGATGTGGAGCGAGGCTTGCTAAGCAGTGATCGTACGTCGGTGACTTCGGAAACGCTCGCCCAGTGCTGGACACTTGACAGCACCAGCAACTGGTCCGGATTCCGTGAAGCAGACAACGGCGACGCTTGGACGACCGTTCAAGCTCGAAGTGCTAGTACTGTAAACGAAATCGTTGATATTATAAACACAGTCGGTTCCGCGTGGGTAATACCGGCGTATGACGCGGCAGGAAACATGACAACGCTACCACAGCCGACTGACCCAACAGCTGGCTATGCAGCTTCGTACGACGCTTGGAACAGAATGTCTCAGTTATTGGACACGTCAACTAGTGACATTGTGCTTACGAACACATATGACGCGCGCGGATGCATGTCACTAAACACGTGTTATGTCAGTGGTATATTGTCGACATCGCGTCACATGTACTACTCTATTCAATGGAGGTCAATTGAAGAGCGAGTGGGTACTGCTCCAGATGATGCAGGTGCAGAGAGGCAGCACATTTATGGGCAGCGCTATTTAGATGATATTGTCGTGCGCGACAGATCCACCACGGGAAGCGCCCTTAACGAGCGTCTCTTCTGGCTACAGGATGTTAACTGGAACGTCACAGCACTTATTGCCGAGGAAGCGTCCGTCCAAGAGATGTATGTATACACTCCATACGGATGCCCTATGTTCCTGGATTCAACTATGTCTGTAGCCATGCCACGTTCTTTGGTTGACATCGACAAGCTATTCACCGGGCAACGATACAATTCTGCCACCGGTTGCTATTTATTTATGAATAGATGGTACATAGCAAGTGGAGTGTTTTTGTCTCGCGATCCCATTGGCACTGCGGCGGGTACGAACCTGTATTCTTATCCAATGTCAAATCCAATCGCGTCTACGGATCCCTATGGCTTGTGCGCGCCTAACCAATGCGTCTGTAATCAATTGATCTTATTGCTCGCGCCTGTAGATACTTTGGCTGCACAACAAGGCGTGCAGCAAATGGCCGGAAAGCCTTGGGATGCGACATCTCGTGGGTTCTTTCTTGATGTTGTAGTGATCGCCACCGGCGTCGGCGATATTACTAAATGTCGATTTAACATGTATATTGAATGTGATAAGTTGTCATTTAACAAACGTCAATATTATATCAATTTAATTACGACTAATTGAGCCTACATTTCGGACGGACCAGTCCAGGATGTGCGATTGCAGATTGGACAGGGATGGTTTTATTGGAATCTCGACTTTCCCGGAGCATTTGCTCCTGACTACATGATGCCGTCCGAAAGCAATATGAGGTACGCATTTGTAATTAGAAACAGCGATGGATCTATCGGTTGCGCTGCCTGGTACTCGTTATGGATATACATAGACTGGGATGGTAGCGTACAACAGTCATGGGGTGAGCTACAACAGCCACTTCCAGTGAGTTTTTAGTCGAAGTAATGTGATCATGTAAATCTGTTTTATGAGTAGTGTCAGGCCTTCGGACGTGGTGAAATGGGTGGCAGGGAAGTTGCGTTGGGGTCGGGTTGAAAGGATCTCTGGATTCTCCAGCAGCAGCCATGCAATTCCTTTCAGGACCTCGCGGCGCGGACTCCCGGCCAATTTCTGGCACATGTCGCGGCGCAAGATGTTCAGGAAGTCGCTCATCAACCTGATCACGTAAAAAAAGGCGAGCATCTGAGGGGCTTTCGGAATGTATTTCAAGACCGCTGCGATGTCTTCCCCGGCCACGTCTCTACTCGTCAATCTTTGTGACAGGGTGCATGATGCCATAATGCTCGGTGCCATTACGTTGGGGTTGCAGCGAAATGGCATTCGTGATATCGGTAAGGGGTTGTCGACTTGACCGGCAATCTTGTGGAAGGCGCAGATCATGAACGCACAATATGCGCTCGTTGCTGTGATACCATTGCTGTCGTCGTGTGCTTCTGAGAATGCGAGACCTCCAGTGAGTGTTACAGTTGATCAGCAATCGCAGAAGGAAACTTCAGCTATTGCGGTAAGTGCTGATACAAACGTAGTTAAGGATAGATCGGAGACGACTTCGATCGAAACTAGATTCAAGGATGTTACGGGATTGGTCCTGCGAAAGGGGATGACACAGGAAGAGGTGACAAAGTGTCTCTTGGATTATGAATTCAAATCGTATCCCGTGTTTAGTGATTGCGGAAGAGAGACAGTCACATCTCGAGGCCGCACAATCGAGGGCGAATGGTATATTTGGTCTGAATTTGGAATCGCCGATGATTTTGGGGACCGTCATTTGGAGAAATGGAATATCTATGGCCCTGTCGAGAAACTTCTTATTGAATAACACGGAAGCGAAATCGTGTTGGTAAAAGTTTAGTCCACACTTCAATTCGGTGAGCCTGATCGAATCAACATCGTCGGAGTCGAGTAGAAGTAGGTCTGGCTGTGCCAGACTTAATGTCTCGTGTCCCCGTGCTCTTTGACTTGCGGTTTGATCTTGGATTTCAACGACATTGAAGATCATGCCGGGGAACTGAATACTGCACTGAAGTCGATCAATCTGCAAATGAGGGTCATGCCAAACCGGCGAACTGCAAGATCCCAGTACCACGCCGAAGGCGCGAGTCACATACATGGCAATGTGGCAGGATGAGATCGGCCGCACCGTCGGAACAGCCAACTACGGCACCCAGCCCCACGGTTCCTGAAGAAACCGGACGCTAACGCGTTCCGGCTGATAGCCCAATTTGAAAGACTGAATCGGCCTGCCCACGCGGGAGCGTGGGAACGAGATGGGAGAGCGCGGGCCGGACGGATTTGGAAATCCGTACGGCAAAATGCCGCCTTCACAACAATTCGTGAATCGGCTTTGTCCCGGCGTCGACAAGGTATTGCGGCCGGCCTTGCAGATCCTGGATCGTTGTGTTGGCCGCGTCGATGCCCAGGTGGTGATAGAGCGTGGCGAAGACTTCCTGGAATGTCACGGGGCGATCGGTTGCTTCGCCACCGAGTCGATCCGTGGCGCCGATTACTTGTCCTCCTCGGATTCCTCCGCCCGCCAACAGGGCACAGGCCACTCGTGGCCAGTGGTCTCGACCCACCTGGTCACTGATTTTTGGGGTCCGACCGAATTCACCCCAGACAAGAACCAGTGTCTCGTCGAGCAAACCTCGCATCTGCAAATCATCGACTAAGGCGGTGATCGCTTGATCGAAGATGGGAAAATCTTCCTTCTCGCGATTGAAGATCGTGTTGTAGGAGCCGCCATGCCAGTCCCATTTGCTGTAGTTCAGCGTGACGACTCGCACGCCCGCTTCGATGAGCCGGCGGGCCATCAACAGGCTCTGCGGGACGCGCGGAGCGCCGTTGTCGTCGATGAAGACCTTTGGGTTGCCAGTGCCATAGCGAGCGATGATTCGTGGATCTTCCTTCGAAAGATCCAGCGCTTCGGCCAATCTGGATGACGTCAGCAGGTCCATGGCCTGCTGTGTGAAGGCATCCAGTCCGTCCATCATTCCTCGTGCGTCCGCGGCGCGGCGGAACCGGTCGACGCTTGCCAGTAGCGATTTCCGGTCCCCCAGTCGTTCCGGTGTGACGCCGTTCAGAACCATGTCATCTCGAGTGGGGCCGAGCGGCCGGAAGCCGGACTGTCCCACTCCCAGGAATCCCGGTCCGGGTTCGTTGTACGGGCCGTGAGTGCAGGTGTAACACAGGCTGACGAATGGAGGTGTTGCCGGATCCACTGGTCCACTGACTCGGGAAACAGTCGACCCGAATTGCGGCCAACCGCTGGTGGGAACGCCGGGACCTCGCGGAGGCCGGCCCGTGAAGCATTGGGTGGCATCGTGCTCGGCCTGGGCACCGACGAGTGATCGGATCGGCACGAACCGGTCCATCATCCCAGCCATGCGCGGCAACAGTTCGCAGATCTCGATCCCGGAGACGCTGGTTGGAATCGGCTTCCATGGCCCGGCCACTTCGCGCGGGGCCAGCGGCTTCAGATCAAAGAGATCCTGGTGCGGAGGGCCACCCACCAGGTAGATCATGATGACGGATTTTGGCCGGGACTTTACCGAACTGGCGCGGGCGTCTGAAGCCAGAAGCTGGGCCAGAGAGACGCCTCCCCATCCCAGGCCACCGATTCGCAGAAAATTACGGCGCGACATCCCATCGCAAAACCGCTGATGATCTGACTGACCGAGAAGCGTCAGCATGGATTCCACCTTCTGATCGGACCGATCCGTTGCATTACGGTCAACAACGGCCAGTGATCGTATCCGAATCTGCTGATGTCACCAAGGGGTGACTTTCCGAAGGCTGGGCGGTTCAGTTGGTTAATCTGCGTGTCGTCGTCGAGCGGGCACTTGTGGTCGTTTTGCTCCGCAAAACGAAACCGAGTTGCGGAGCAACTCGGCCACAAAATCGCGGTGCTTAAGAAAATGAATCGCACTGTTCCGAAGGGGAACTCGCGACATCATTTTATTGGCGATGGTGAGGCCAGACTGCTGCGTGACTTTGGTTTGCGGAATCGGTTCCAGAGACTGCTGGCCAGCCTTTGATAATCGAATGTCATCACTCCGGATAGTCGCACGAGAGACCACATGGACCGAACGGACGCGTGTGGCCAATGACACGTGTAGCGTGGAACAAATCGTGGACGGAATCGACTCTTGAAGTGATATTCGCCAGGCAGGTCAAACAGCACAGAGGCGTAGTCGAAACCAAATTGCAATCCGCGACGTACGATCCAACTGTCACCGGGCAGCTTGCCACAGCGGACGGCAGGGCACAGGCATAATGAGATGCCCTGAAGTCCTTGTATTCGCAATTGTTCGGCACATTGATGAATCATAAACGGGACCAGACCGCGCGGTGCATCCAGGCGATGCCGATACGTTTCGACGGCGAAATGGGTGCCGTTTTCAAAGGGGAGACAAACGAGAAATCCCTCGGTTCGACCCAGCCCGTGATCGCCGCGCGCCAAGAACAATCGTCGACGTCCCCAATTCGGAGGATCGTAGCGGCCATTGAAGAACCAGATTTCGTCACGTTGGGGTTTGGTCAGCCGTCCGTCGGCGGCGACTTCGCGAATCTCGTTGAGAATCTCTTCCCATTGGTCGTTTGTGTAGTCTTCGCGGTGGCACTCAATCAGTGAAACATTCTGCCGCCGACAGAAGTGAAACTGCCGGCGCACCCACTCATAACTACCGCCTGCCCATGTCAGATCGGGAAGGTCAAGAAAAGGTTCTTCGCCCCATTTTGTGACTTGGAATCCCTGCTGACGAAACAGCGGGACGTCTTCTTCGGGCATATTGTAGAACGTCACGACCAATCGTTGCTGACACGCAAATTCGTGGAATTCACGCAGCAATGTTTCCCGCTCTTCCGCAGGACACAACAAGCCTCCCTGAACATGCAGGTAACGACCAATGATTGCGTAGGAGACGGCACCGCGGCCATTGCTGGACCAGAACTGCTTCAAGCCTTCTTCTGTGGCGAGATAGCTGTCGTACGTGCGCCCAAACGTGTACGCCAATTCCTCAAGGCGCTTTGCCTGCAGCTCTTCCTCGTGATCGTCCCTTTCACAGGATCTGCTGGGGGGAGCAACGGGTTTCGCGAGGGTTTGGCTCATGACGTGTATCACATTCCGTTCATCCGTGAATGTCGAAGATTCCCGTTCTTGCTCGGATCAAAAGCATGAAAATCGCTTCATAAATTCCGATTTGAACCTTTCGGCTCGGTTCATCCCGACGCATTACAAAATCAAATTGGCAAGGCTTCCTTCGCCACGCTTCCCAAAATGTTCGGTCTCAGCCAACAACTTTAATACCAGATCCGCTGAAAAACTCCTGGTGACCTCCCTGGCTACCGAAGGAGCGAAACTGATTCAGATAATGGTATTCAGAATGTCGCTTTCGAGGGAAGAGAGTTTCTTAAGATGACTGACGAACCGGCAATTTCGGCCTGTTCTTTGGGCATTTGCCTTGTCTAATTCCTTGCCACGATGGAGCTGTTGCAGGTGCAGGGCGGTTCAGTTGATTAATCTGCATGTCATCTTCGAGCGGCCACAAAAACGCGCCGCTTAAAAAAATGAACCGCCCTGGTTGCATCTGCCTGGCGACTTTTGGACGGCGAAGCATTTTTGTATCGTTCATGCTTCACGCGACACTCTGTCATCACGGGGAATTTATCATGCGATTGTCTTCCGGCCTCGCCTGCCTGTTGCTTGTCTCAGCGATCGCGATCGCTGACGAACCCGCCCCCAAGCCGATTACTCCGGCTGAGGCGGCGAAAAAGGTGAATGAGAAGGTGACTGTTTCGATGCTGGTGAAGTCGACTGGCGGTCGCGGAAACTGCTACTTGAACTCCGAAGAAGACTTCAACCTCGCCACGAATTTCACGATTTTCATCAGCAAGGATGTGAAGGAAAAGTTTAAGAAAGCAGGCATTGAGAATCCGGCTGAGTACTACAACAAGAAGACGATTGAAGTGACTGGTAAGGTCATTTTGTTCGAGGAAAAGACCCCGCGGATTCCGGTCGCTGAACCGGATCAGATCAAGGTGGTTGAGAAGGCTAAGGAAGGCTAGGAATATGACCGCAGAGGCCACAGTGCGGTCCGGCCGCAACCGAAATGAGATTGGTCATTGGTCATTTGCTACCGGCTGATCAATAGCCGATATCCAATATCCCATGACCAATCATCAATTCTTTCAAATCTTCGCAGGTTGCGAAGATTCCGATTGTTTGCAGTGCAGAGGATGACACCAAACGAACTCGGTGGACAGATCGTCGATGCAACCATCAAAGTGCATGCGGCACCTGCCTCTCAGCCTCATAAGCGCTTCGACAGCCCCTCTGCCAGTCGTTTCAGTGCCGGGCTGATATCGTCTGGATCCAGATGCACGTTGAGCAGACTGTAGGCTTCGCGGTTGGCCAGGGCCGCGTTCAGGGCTTGATCCAGTTCCCCTTCCGTGTGAACTTCAAATCCCCATCCACCACCGAGCAAATCGGGTATGCGGTGATAATTCCAGTTCAAAATGTCATTGAAGGGACCATCCTGCAGAAATCGCTCGGTCGTATAACCCTTGTTATTCAGGACGATCACGATCGGATTGAAACCGTGGCGCACGGCGGTCGAGAGTTCCATGCACGTCATTTGGAACGCTCCGTCGCCGACGAGCACAATTGGTCTGCGATCGGGAGCTGCGACACAGACTCCGATCGATGCCGGAATGGCAAATCCCATCGACGTGTAATAAGCGGGGCTGATGAATTCCGTTTTACGATAGATCGTTAAATCAGCGGCGCTGAACAGGCAATCACCCACGTCGGCCACGACGACCATCGTGTCGTCCAGCAATTCGTTGATCCGGGCGAAGAGGCGAGCATTGGTGATCTTTTCGCGAGGTTTCAACACGAATTTGGCGTCGCTGTTCTTCGGCTTTGGCAACAGCGGACGCTTTGGAACCTTCATCTCCAGTTTGGCGAGACCCTTCACGAAGTCTGAAACCAGGATGTCGTGAAAATGATGGTGCGAGATGCGTGTTTCCTCACTGGTTGCATAGATGCACTTGCGCGGATCAAGATGAGCTGTAAAGATTCCCATATCGATGTCTGTCAGGAACGCGCCGAGCATGATGAGGCAGTCGCTCTCCTCGACGTAATTCCGCAGTTCCTCGCGGCACATCGCTCCTTCGTAGATTCCGAGGTAAAGGGGATGCTTTTCGCTGACGACTGACTTGCCCAGCAGCGTGCCCACCATTGGAATGGAATTCCGTTCCGCAAACTTGACAACTTCGTCGGCAAGGCTGAAGCGGTGCAGTTCCACACCGACAATCAAGACAGGTTTCTTGCAGTTGTTGATGGTCCTTTGAGCTTCGGCCAGCGCCTCGCGCAATGCGTCCTGGTTACTGACAACGGGCTCGCTTTTGGGAACATGCGGATAGGGACAGTGTGAATGGACGCGATCACGAGGGAGTTCCAGGTAGACGGGCCGCTTGTACCGCACTGCCGCTTCCAGGCATCGATCGATTTCCCGAAACGCCGTGAGTGGATCTTCGAGGGCCGCGCTGGCGACGGTGATCTTTTCGAAGACTTCGCGCTGCGTGGCGAAATCTCGCACCCGATGGTGCAGCAGGGGATTGGAGCTTCGTTCCGCCATTCCAGGGGCGCCGCTGATGACGATGACGGGCGACTTCTCTGCGAACGCACCGGCGACAGAATTGCAAAGGCTCAGTCCGCCGACGCAGTATGTGACGCAAACCGCACCCAGGCCGTGAACACGTGCGTAGGCGTCGGCTGCATATCCGGCGTTATCTTCGCGCGTGCATCCGATGACGCCGATGGGGCTGTCCTGCAACATTCCATAGAACTGCAGGACAAAATCTCCAGGGATTCCAAACACATGACCAAGGCCATAGTCCTGCAACCGACGAATCAGGTAGCCACCGATTGTCTGGTCCGCGCCGTTGGCCGAAACGTCTGTTAAGACGACTCGCTTCTTCACCGACTTGGAGGTTGCGGTTTTCTTGCTGGCCATGTTCGATCCTTCGAGGTTGGGAATTCTCGTTGTCGCTCAACGGCTTGACGTCCAGTCGAAGTTCCGCGCGACCCGATCCCATTTTACGCACAATGACAAGTGACCATTGTTTCCTGACCGAAAATTCAATCGCGGCAAATCCTGATCCTGCGAACCTCGAACGGAGTCTTTTCGGCCTGAATTCCAATCAAACCTTCGCTCAGAAAGTCTGGTTCAGACTTGCTGACTGGCGTCCCGTTCAGCGAGACGGACAGTGCCCCTTCGCGGGAAATGATCTCCAGTGCGTTCCATTCCCCGACAGGCTGACGTGCTTTCTGGCGCGCTTCCGCATCGTCCTTTGTTGTCACCGGCTGAGCACCCCCATTTTCGCGGATGGCCGCCATTTCGACATGCTTTCCCTGAACTTCCAGGCAGATCGGCCACAATTTATGATCGCCCGTGATGTAAACCAGGAATCCCGTATTCCCCTTGAATTTCGATTCATCGGGCAGCTTTTCGGGCCGTGGATACCGGTACTCTAGCCGCCATGTGAAGTTCTGATACGGCTTCGTGGAATACAGATATCCAGGTGGAATTCCAGAGCACTTCAGGCCATCACTCGTTTCAGCCCACGGGGTTGGCGCCGTTTCGTCGGTGGTGAAGGCTGCGAAATCTGCGAACGACAACAGTTCGAATCCGTCTTCAAGTTGAAATGGCGGTTCTGCGGGTTTCGCCGCAGGTCTTGCTTCGCCAATTGTCGAAGGGGATTCGGTCTTGGTCGGCGGGGCGACTTCGCTTCCGCATCCGATCAGCAAGGCCGGCAGCACGGCCCGCCACCAGCCAGTTCGCGAAGAGAGCATGCCAGCACCTGCCTGGAATCAGAGGGAAATAGTTCGGCAAGGGACTGTAGCCCCTGTCGGTGCGTCTGGCAACGGACATTTCCTGACGTGTCATTTCTGACAATCCTGCAGGCGCCTTGCCCTCCCAGTAATTCCTCCACCAGTTTAATAAACTGGCCAGCCCTGATTCGAACCGCAGGGCGGTTCAGTTGATTAATCTGCGTGCCGTCGTCGAGCGGGCACTTGTGGTCGTTTTGCTCCGCAAAACGAACCCGAGTTGCGGAGCAACTCGGCCACAAGAACGCGCCGCTTAAAAATGAGCCGCCCTGATTCGAACCGGAGGACTTACGTCCTCCGCTCGGGAAACCCCAATAGAATCACTCCACCGTCACGCTCTTTGCAAGGTTTCTGGGACGGTCGACATTGCAGCCACGCAGGATCGCGATTTCGTATGCCAGCAATTGCAGCGGAATTGATGTCACCAGCGGTTGCAGGTACTCGTCCACATCCGGGACGTAGATGACGTCATCTGCCAGTTCGGCGATCTTGTCGTCACCTTCACAGGCGATGGCGATGACCGGCCCGCGCCGAGCCCGGACTTCCTCCAAGTTGCTCATCACCTTCGGGTAGATCTGGCATCGGGGCGCCACGAAAACGCTGGGCGTTTCTTCGTCGACCAAAGCGATTGGACCATGTTTCATTTCGGCGGCGGGATAGCCTTCCGCATGAATGTAACTGATTTCTTTGAGCTTGAGCGCCCCTTCCAGTGCCACCGGGAAATTGTACAGCCGGCCCAGATACAGGAAGTTTTCGGCCATATAGTACTTGCGGGCAACTTGCTTCACGGCATCATGGCATTCCAGCGTTTTGCGGAGGTTGTTTGGCATATCACGCAAATGACTGCTGATTCGCTTGCCTGCCGGATACGAGAGATGCCGCATGCGTCCCAGGAACATCGCCAGGAGGGTGAGTACGGTGACTTGTGATGTGAAAGCCTTGGTGGATGCGACGCCGATTTCGGGGCCGGCATGCAGGTAGATTCCACCGTCCGCTTCACGAGCAATCGACGATCCGACCGTGTTGCAGATCGCCAGAGTGGGATGGCCCTTTCGCTTGCATTCGCGCATCGCCGCCAGAGTATCTGCCGTTTCACCACTTTGTGTGATCGCAAACACCATCGTTCGGTCAGACATGGGGGGGTTGCGATACCGCAGTTCGCTGGCGTATTCGACTTCGACGGGAATTCTGGCAAATTCCTCGATCAGGTATTCACCCACCAGGCCCGCATGCCAACTGGTACCGCAGGCCGTCAATACGATCCGGTCGATGCGGCGAAGTTTTTGCGGATCCATGTTCAGGCCGCCGAACCGGGCCGTCGCTTCGTCATCGTCCAGGCGACCGCGCAACGCGTTTTCGACGGTTTGCGGCTGCTCGTAGATCTCTTTCAGCATGTAGTGATCGAAATCACCGAGCTCCGTATCCTGCGTTGTCTGATCGAGAACCTTGACCGATGGTGTCTGTGCTCCGCTGTGCTGGTGTTTCAATTGAAAATCATCGGCCGTGAGGATCGCGATTTCGTGGTCATTCAGGTAGACGACTTCGTCCGTATGGCCGACCAGCGGACTGGCATCACTGGCCAGGAAATGCTCGCCACGACCGATTCCCACTACCAGTGGGCTTCCGAGTCGCGCGGCGATCATCAGGTTCGGAACATCTCGAAACAGGATCGCCAGCCCATACGTTCCCTTGACGCGTTTAATGGCCGCTTCGACGGCCTGCAGGCAGGCCTGCGAACTGGACGGATCCCCACCTCGCTTGATTTGCTCGTCCAGGTGGTGGGCGATCAGGTGAGCGGCCACTTCGGTATCGGTTCCGGTCCGAAACACATAACCAATTTCCTGGAGTTGATTCCTGAGTGAAGCGTAGTTTTCGATGACGCCATTGTGAACCACCACGACTTCGCCATTGCCGCCTGTGTGCGGATGGGAATTGACATCGCTCGGTTCGCCGTGAGTGGCCCAGCGCGTGTGCCCAATCCCGGTGGTTCCGGTGACGGGTTGCTGTTTGATCAGCTCGGCAAGCTGTCCAACTCGGC
>Ga0206824_10039_pt1 | contig 41508 bp, 41 predicted proteins | sample Alteio_BWOrgCont_82_FD_152874 | JGI IMG/M metagenome (GOLD analysis project Ga0206824, IMG submission 152874) | Enriched cells from forest soil in Barre Woods Harvard Forest LTER site, Petersham, Massachusetts, United States -... | ecosystem: Environmental > Terrestrial > Soil > Temperate forest >...
CTCACCCTGAATCCTGATGTTTCGGTGATTACTTCCGTTGATGCTGACCATTTGGATATATACAATGACAAGGCAATGCTGGAAGAATCGTATGCCATGTTCGCGAATCGTACACACCCTGAGGGATGCCTGATTACAAAGGAAAAAGTACAGTCAATAATTAAGTATAGCGGGAAAACATACACGTATTCTCTGGATAAAAAAGCAGATTATTTTGCTAAGAATATAAATAATGAGAAAGGATATTATGTATATGATGTCGTTACGCCGTTCGGAGATATAAAATCAGTAAAGCTTGGTATTGCAGGATTGCATAATGTGGAAAATTCCATTGCTGCTACTGCGGTAGCTAAGGTAATGAATGTGGATGACGAGAATATTCGCAAAGCATTGGGAACATTTGCCGGAGTAGAGCGTCGCTTCGATTATCAAATATTGACTCCCAATTTTGTATTCATTGATGATTATGCACATCATCCCGAAGAAATAAATGCTTGTCTTAATTCCGTGAGGGCAATGTATCCCGGTAAAAAAATCACCGGAATATTTCAACCTCATCTTTATTCACGCACTCGTGACTTTGCCGATGATTTTGCAAGAAGCCTTGAATTAGTGGATAACCTTATTCTGTTGGATATATATCCTGCAAGAGAATTGCCAATCGAAGGAATTACTTCATCTATGCTATTAGATAAAGTGAAAATAAAAAATAAAAAACTTTGCACAAAAACGGAATTAGTAGATGAAGTTATTGCAAACATTCCGGAAGTGTTAGTAACAATGGGAGCCGGTGATATTGACAGACTTGTGGAACCTTTAAAAAACGCATTACTCAAGAAGATAGCATGATAAAACGTATATTAATCATATCGGGTTGGGTTGTGTTAGTTGCGGGTGCGACGGTGCTGCTTGGTTTTGCAAAATCAAAGAGAAACAATACTGTATGCAAGTCTGTGGATATTATGATAGCACAAAAAGGCAGCGACCTGTTCATTACTTCAGACGAAATACGTGCATTGATTACAAAAGACCAAGGCAATGTGCAAGGCAAGACCATGAATAAAATAAATCTGCTTGAAATGGAGGAGATGTTAAAAGACAATCCCTATATAACCAATGCACAGGTGTATGCCACGCTTACCGCAGATATCAAAGTGAAAGTAGCGCAGAAAAATCCTATTGCAAGAATAATTGCATATAATGATGAGAGTTTCTATGTTGATTCTGCCGGCTACTTTATGCCTCTTACAGATAATTGCACTCCGCGTGTGTTAATTGTAAATGGTTCGATAAATGAATCGTATGCCGCTAACTATAAAAATAACGCCAAGAAAATGACTCGTGATAGTGCCTCAGTTCTCCCATCCATATACAAAATAGCTTCATACATTAATCGTAATCCCTTTTGGAAAGCTCAGATTACACAAGTATACATAGATAGCTTAAAAGAGTTTACGCTTATTCCACGCGTAGGCGAACAGCGCATAATATTAGGAGATACAACCAGCCTGAAGCAAAAATTTGATAAGCTGTTTGTATTATACAAAGAAGGTTTCAACAGCAACGGAAAATGGAATGAATATGCAACAATCAACCTTAAATATAAACACCAAATAATCTGCACTAAAAAGTAAATTCTATGGAAAACAAATCAAACATCATTGTCGGTTTAGACATAGGCACTACAAAAATTGTAGTCATAGTCGGACGAAAGAACGAACAAAATAAAATAGAGGTAATGGGCCTTGGTAAATCTGAATCATTCGGCATTGCGCGCGGAATGGTACGTAACATTGACCAGACAGTAGCTTCTATTGAAAAGGCAGTAAAAGAAGCTTTTGAAAAGTCAGGAGTTAAAATAGAGTATGTGAATGTCGGGATTGCCGGACAACATATTAAAAGCCTTCAACACAGAGGGGTTCATACCCGTAAAGATTCTACAAGTGAGATAACGCAGAATGATGTAGATGCCTTAATTGACAGCATGGAAAAACTTGCCATGCCCCCGGGTGAAGAAATAATTGAAGTGCTTCCTCAGGAGTATATTGTAGATAATGAATTGGGAATAAAAAACCCGATTGGAATGGGCGGCGCTCGCCTTGAGGCAAACTTCCATATTATTACAGGACAGGTTGCAGCAGCAGCAAATATTGAAAAATGCGTAACCAAATCAGGACTTCACATGAGTGAGTTGACACTGGAAGCCCTTGCTTCTTCCGATGCGGTTCTTACTCCTGAAGAAAGAGAAGCCGGTGTGGTGCTCATAGATATTGGTGGTGGTACTACAGATGTGGCAATTTTCCAGGATGATATTATACGTCATACGGCAGTTATTCCTTTTGGTGGTAACGTGATCACAGAAGATATAAAACAAGGCTGTCAAATAATACAGGCACAAGCCGAACAGTTGAAAATGAAATTCGGTTGTGCAATTCCTACCGAAGCTCAGGAAAATGAAATAGTAGTAATACCAGGTCTGAAAGGCAGGCAAAATAAGGAAATATCTATTCGTAATCTATCTGCAATCATTCATGCACGTATGTCTGAAATACTGGAGCATGTTTATTACGAAATCAAAAATTCAGGTTTTGAAAGAAAGCTGATTGCAGGAATTGTAGTTACCGGTGGCGGAGCTCAATTAAAATATCTTCCCCAGTTAGTTGAATACATTACCGGCATGGATACTCGTGTAGGCTATCCCAACGAACATCTGGCACCCGGAAATTTTGATTTGAGCCATCCTCTGTATGCAACAGGTGTAGGGCTTGTTATGAAAGGCTTTGATGAGCACCAACGCAATCAAATAATTCAACCGGAACAAGCTACTGTAAAAGCGCCTGAAGTAGTGCAGCATTCCAAGCAAAATAAACGCAGCATAATGGAGAGGCTATACACAGGAGCTGTGAATTTTTTTAATGAAGACGTAGACGCGGAAAAGAAAAAACCAACCAAAAGCAACACTTAATCCCAAATAACCCTAAAAACAAAAATCGCTATGATTAACTTCGATTTACCAACAGACAGATCTTCCATCATCAAAGTAATTGGTGTAGGAGGAGGAGGCAGCAACGCAGTCAACCACATGTTCCGTGAGGGCATTAAAGGTGTAGACTTCGTAGTTTGCAACACAGACCAACAAGCTTTAGACATCAGTCCCGTACCGTTGAAAATAGCCCTGGGCTCAGGACTTACAGAAGGTAGGGGAGCAGGCTCTCTTCCTGAAATTGGCAGAAGAGCTACTTTAGAAAGTATGGATGACATCAAGAAAATACTGGGTACAAATACCAAAATGGTATTTATTACGGCAGGTCTTGGTGGTGGTACCGGAACAGGCGGTGCACCTGTAATTGCACAAGCAGCAAAAGAACTTGGCATCCTTACCGTAGCTATTGTTACTGTTCCTTTTGCTTTTGAAGGAAAGAAAAGAAAACAACAAGCGGAAGAAGGACTGAAAGAACTCCGCGAACATGTAGATACTATTCTTATTATCAATAATGATAAGCTAAGAGAAATGTATGGCAACCTGAAATTAGGCGAAGCCTTTGCTCATGCCGATGATATTTTGAATACGGCTGCCAAGAGCATTGCGGAAATCATTACCGTAACATTGCACGTGAATCTTGACTTTGCCGATGTTCAAACGGTGATGAAAGACAGTGGAGTTGCAATTATGGGTTCTGCAAGTTGCGAAGGCGAAAACCGTTCCATCAGGGCGGTAGAGCTTGCGCTTACATCTCCATTGCTGAATGACAACAATGTAAAGGGAGCGCGTTATGTGTTACTTAATATTACATGCGGTTCCGATGATATAACCATGGATGAATTAGGAGAAATCACCGACTTTATTCAGGATGCTGCCGGACAAACTGCAGATATTATTAAGGGCTACGGTATTGATGAAACCTTAGGCGATAAAATCAATATTACACTTATTGCTACCGGATTCAATGCAAACCCTGTTACTACTTTCACTGAAAAGAAAGTAGAAAAAATTGTTCGCAGATTGGACGAACAAACTATTCAGTTGCCAATTGAGAATATAACCATTACTCCTAAGCAGGAATCTCTTGAGCCTGTTTTGAAAACAGCAGCGGAAGCAGAAATTCCGGTAGCGCCTAAAGAGGAAGTAACTGCTCCTGAACCATTCCTTAAACCTGTTGAAGCAGAAGAAAAAACAACAGAAGTAGAGTTTGAAATTGTGAAGAAAGTAACACTCGATGACCAACCTGTTGCTCCTGTAAATAACACACCAGCTACTCCTGTGAATAATACGCCTGTTGCTCCTGTTCAGCAAGCACCTGCACAACCTGAATTTAAACCTCAGCACCATGATAAGGTTGATTTGACTGATCCTGCATTTATTGAGGAACAACGCAAAAAATCTCAAGAAAGAATTGAGAAGTTGAAACAGTTGAGTTATAAGCTCAGGACACCTTCCGGAATTAACGAACTGGAAAATGAGCCTGCATACAAAAGAAGAAATGTCGATTTGGAAGACACACAACATTCTTCTGAATCATCCATGTCAAGGTTTACGCTTTCAGAAGGAGAAGATAAAAAGGCAGAGTTGAAACAAAACAACTCTTTCTTGCACGATAATGTAGATTAATTGCGGATATAGTAGGGAATAGGCATACTATTCCGATTTGTCAGATTGTATATTTGGGGTTGATACGACCGGCATTCCACAAGGATGCCGGTTTTTTATTTGCTTTACGCCATTGCAATCCGCTGGGAGGGGAGAAGCAATCTTTTATTTCTGAATTATCAATTTCCCTTCTCCTACCAAACCGCCATCTTGAGTAATTACCCTGTATAGGTATAGCCCGTCAGGTTCAGAAGATAAATCAATACTATTGTCACCATAAGAAGTCAATACCTCTATAAGCCCTGCTCTATTGATGGTTCCACCAACAGAACTCCGGATATTCCATTCCATATAGCTATGTCATGAATAGGGATTCCTCCGGCAGTGTCAAATATTCCTCCAGCATAAAGGTTGCCATTATAAACAGCAAGAGTATAAACAATTCCGTTAATTCCGGAACCAAGTGGAGACCATACACTACCATTCCACATAGCTATATTTCGAGCAGGGGTTCCTCCTGCTGAATCGAAACCTCCTGCTGCAATAAGATTACCATTATATACTGCAAGAGCACCAACTGACCGGGCATATGCAATATAATGAATAACAGTATCTTTTCCCCCATAAAGTCCTGAACCAAATGTATTCCAACTCGTCCCATTCCAATATGCAATATTATTTGCATACATACCCGGTATAGAGTCTATATATCCGGCTGCAACCAAATTTCCGTTATATGTAGTTAATGCATTGATAGCCTCTCCATAGCCACTATTCCCCCGATTTCCGAAAAACAAAGAGTCTGGTCCCAATTTTGACCAAGATGTCCCATTCCATTCAGGCAGATAGCCATAAGAAATACCAGATTCATCCCCAACTATTAAATTACCATTGTATACACAGAATGCACCAACACGACCCCAAACTCCTGCTGTATCCCAAACTCCTTTTGGAAGAGAATCCCATGTAACTCCACTCCATTGGGCTATACTAACAAATCCATAAATACCTCCGGCCTGTATAAAATTACCTCCTGCATAAAGAGTGTTATTATATTCTTGCATAGCACTCACATAAGGACAGCAACCATTTCCACCTCCACTCATACCTGCATCCATAGCAGACCATACTTGTGCAATACAAGGCGTGAAAAATGAAAAACTAAAAGTGAAAAGTAAAATAATAAGTAATTTTTTCATATTGTAAATATAGCAAATCCATTTTACACTCCTTTATACAGTGTAAAACATGTAAAATTCAAAACACATTGATTATCAGTATGATATTTTCAAATTTTACACTCATTTTACACAGCATATATTATGTTAAGTAGTAATGTGTTGACAATCAATATTTTGTGGGCTTTACGCATTATCACTCGAAAAAGTGTAAAATATAGCTATCCTATGAATTGTTAATGAGGTGGTTATGGGTAGTAAAAAAGTATAAAATTAAACCGCCCCCAACCCCCTAAAGGGGGCTATAATACATTACTTGTTTTCAAGAACCCCTTTAGGGGGCAGGGGGTAGGAGTGTAAAATATGTTAAAAGCCACCTCACCCAGCCCTCTCCTCGACACAGGAGAGGGTAAAGGCAAAATAACGTCTCTCTCCTAATTCAAGGAGAGAGAAAGAGAGTGAGGTCTATGGAGTGTAAAATATGTTAAAATTAAATAAAGCAAAAAGCTAGAGCAAAACGTCCTCAAACAGGGTAAGCTACTGCCAAAACCCCTATAAGGAATTTCCTTACCTTTGCATTCATGAAAATGACAATCAAAAATGAAGAGGTAGCGCTAATAGCAGGACCTTGTTCAATCAGTGAAAAAAATATTCCCGAAGTATACACCCTCTCTGAAATGGAAGTTAAAAACCGTTTAGGAGAAATTCAGTGTGGGCTTACCGGAGTGCGCATCGTCGGTCTCAAGTCACGTACATCGTACACCGAGAAAGAAGGCTCCATGGGAATAGACCGTGAAGTATTTATAACTAACATGCAGAGTTATGCCCAAGGTGGCACTATAAAGGAAATGAAGATGCTGCCCAGCATTCAAATGACGGAGGAATTTATTAGTAAAACCGGAATGAAGGTTGCAACTGAAATAGTTGCTCCACTAATACAAGTGCCCCTGTGTGACCAAGTGTTAAGAGACCGTGAGCTATTACTATGGACTCCTGCCGTTATGCAAATAGGTTGGAATTTAATGGAGATGTACCAATGCAGCAAACACAATGCCTGGGAGCTGGGAATCAAAAACCCCAAATGGGTGGGCAAAGAAACCGATAGGTTTAATAATATGGAAAAAACATGGCTCGGCATTAGGACATATGTTCCTGCCATTAACGACATAATTTATATTCACCGTGGCGTAGACGTGGCTGAAAAAGGCTTATACCGCAACCTGCCGGTGCATGAATCTGCTAAAAAAGTAAAAGCGCTAAGTGGCATGAAAATGTATTTTGATCCTTCTCACACCTTCGGCCCCAAAATGAAAGATAAGATTGTGGAAGGTACATTAGATGCCATGAAAATGATGAGCAGTGAAGACGAATACCTATACGACGGAATATTAATTGAAGCAGGTACGTCGCAAACAGATACAGCCCAGCACATCACCCATGCCGAGTTGCAAAACCTTATGAATGAACTTTCCAAGTTCAGGAATATTACTCCTCCTAAAGAACAAAATAAAAATATTCGGGCAGGCAAGCACGTCATTTCAAAAACATGAAAGTATCCCCACCGTTAAAAGAAGATATTCGGTTAAATATCGCTTCAGATAAGATATCGGTTCCTATCTATCTAAGGCATAATATTTTTCCGAAAATAAAAGCCATCGTTCCATTTGATAGCTATAGTCAGGTATGTGTGCTAATGGATGAAAACATTAACACGTATTGGGGAGAAAAAATCAGGAAAGTATTGGGTAAAAATATTGTCTATATTATTATTCCCGCAGGAGCACACAACAAGCAGCTTACTACGGTGGAGGGTATAATTATGTCTATGCTTGAAAAAGGGCTTGACAGAAAATCGCTGTTAATTAACATAGGCGGTGGTGTAGTATGCGATATGGGCGGTTACGCGGCAAGCATCTTTATGCGGGGTATTCCGTTTATTAATGTTCCTACAACATTGCTTGCTCAAACAGATGCTGCCATTGGCGGAAAGACTGGCGTAGATTTCGGCGGATTAAAAAATATGGTAGGTAGCTTTGTTCATCCTTTATTGGTTATATCCGATACTATGTTTCTTTCTACATTGTCTGCAAGAGAACTCCGGTCTGGCTTTGCGGAGGTTATAAAGCACGCCTTAGTATATGATAAAAAATTTTTCGCTATTCTCGACCAGAAAAAAATTGATACAATAGTTGCAAGCATATTATTTCATTCCTGTAAAATTAAATGCGCCATTGTTTCAAAAGATGTCAATGAAAAAGGAGTGAGGAAAATATTAAACTTCGGTCACACCATTGGACATGCGATCGAGATGGTAAGCCAAAAAACGGCAACTCCTCTTTTGCACGGCGAGGCTATCTCTATTGGCATGATTGCCGAAGCAAGATTATCATTCCTCTCGGGCCTTATAACCAAAAAAGATTTCGAATGTGTTGAAAATATTATGTTGAAAAACGGACTTCCTTCAAGGGTAAGCCGCTCCTACAAAAAAGCTATTCATGCAAAAATGCTCGGCGATAAAAAGAATGAGAAAAGAAAAATTAAATGGGTGCTATTAAATGGAATCGGTAAAGCAGTGTATGACAAAGAAGGTTCAGAAGACCTTATCAATAAAGCGATAGATTATATCGTAGAATAAATATGCAGGCAAATAGCGTAGCATATATTTATCCTGTTACAAAGCCCATTACTGCCAAAGTATCGGTTTCGGGTTCTAAAAGTTTTACTAATCGTGCTTTAATTATTGCCGCGCTTGCAAATGGTGTAAGTGTATTGCACGAGGTTTCAGATTCTAACGATAGCGAGGTGTTAATACGAGCCCTTCAGCAATTAGGTATTGAAATAATAAGAGACAATAATACACTTCAAATAAAAGGCAATGGTGGGAAGTTTCATCCCTTTCGTGGAGAACTTACCGCGGAGGATTCCGGCACTGCTATGCGTTTTCTGGTTGCATTGTGCTGCATCGTTCCGGGAGAAATTGTTTTAAAAGGCTCAGTACGTATACACCAAAGGCCTGTTAAAGAATTGACAGAAGCACTAATACAAATAGGGGCAAAGATTAGCTATTTAGAAAATGATGGTTTTCTTCCCGTGCAAATTCACGGAGGGAATATCTCCGGAGGGAATATAAATATAGATGCCTCTGTAAGTAGCCAATTTATTTCTGCTTTGCTAATGATTGCGCCTGTATTATCGAAAGACACGGAGATTATTATGCGAGGTGAAAAGGTTTCTGAGCCTTATATAGAAATGACAATCTCCGTAATGAAACAATTTGGAATCTCCGTAAAAAAATTATCCGCTTCTTATTCCATAAATGGAAGCCAAACATACAAAGCTAATGAATATGCAATAGAGGGCGATGCTTCATCCGCTTCTTATCTGCTTGCAATTGCAGCTTTATCACAAAGTACAGTTGAAATTACGAATGTGCCGGGTAACAGTTTGCAAAGCGATTCACGTTTTGCGGATGTTCTCCAACAAATGGGTTGTTCTGTAAATAAAACAGAATCGTTCATAACTGTTACGGGCAATAAAATATTGAATGCAATAGAAATAAATATGCGTGATATGCCCGATACCGCCCCAACAGTAGCTGTTATAGCTGCATTTGCTAAAGGCGAAACAATAATTACCGGATTAAAAACCCTTCAGTTTAAAGAAAGCAAGCGCATAACCGCATTGCAAAATGAACTTTTAAAAATGGGTGTTGAATGTAAATCAGGTGATAATTTTATTAAAATAAAAGGCGGCAATCCTAAGGGTGCATTTATAAATACCTATAATGACCACCGCATGGCAATGGCCTTTGCTATGGCAGGAACGAGAATATCCGGAATGAGTATTGAAGCCCCTCAAGTAGTAAAAAAATCTTTTCCATCTTTTTGGTCAACGCTACAATTAATGGGAATAAATGTGGAAATAAGATGAAAAACATTGCGCTTATAGGATTTATGGGTGCTGGAAAAAGCACCGTTGCTACATTACTGGCAAAAGAACTTAATGCTGATTTGATTGAGATAGATACGGAAGTACTGCGCTTATCGGGGCACACAAATATTAACGCTATATTTGATACGGAAGGAGAAGACTACTTCCGGAAGCTTGAACAGGAAGCAATTAGAGAATCATTACAAAAAAATAATTGTGTTATTTCTTGCGGAGGAGGAGTGGTGACCTCTATTGAAAATAGTGAGATGCTTAAACGAAGCACGTTAACTGTTTTTCTGCATACAAGTTTTGAAATTATTAAGCAACGCTTGAAAAATACAAATACAAGGCCATTGTTCAGTCAGGGGGAAAAAGCAATACTACTTTATGCACAACGATTACCTTTGTACCGTCAGTGTGCTAATGTTGTTATTGAGACCGATGACAAAACGCCCGAAGACATTGTGAAATCGATACTCGAAAAAATATAATACTATGCCCGGAAATTCATTTGGACAACTTTTTCGCATTACTACTTTTGGAGAATCTCACGGAGCAGCCATTGGTTTGGTAATAGATGGTTGCCCTCCCGGATTAAAATTATCCGAAAAAGATATTCAGCCGGAGTTAGACCGCAGAAAACCGGGGCAAAGTAAAATCACTACATCCCGGAAAGAGGAAGACCTTGTGCATATTCTATCAGGTGTTTTTGAAGGAAAGACTACAGGTGCTCCAATTATGCTTATCACCTTTAATACAGATGCAAAACCTTCGGATTATGAAGCGATGAAAAATATTTATCGTCCTTCACATGCCGATTATACTTACGATATTAAGTATGGATTGCGCGATTGGAGAGGTAGTGGCAGGGCATCCGCAAGAGAGACATTGGCACGGGTGGCTGCCGGAGCTGTGGCTAAAAAATATTTGTTTGAAAAATTTGGTACCGAATGTATTAGCTATGTTGAGCAAGTAGGAAATATTTGTATCCCCCAACCCCATTTATGGGGCGAAGGGGATAAACTTGAAAAAGTAACTAAGCAGGCTATTGAGAAAAGTATTGTAAGATGCCCAGATAAGTCAACCGCGGATAAAATGATAAAACTGATTGAGCAGGTAAAAAAGGAAAATGATTCTATAGGTGGAGTAGTAAAAGGCCTAATAAGAAATGCGCCTCCCGGGCTTGGGGAGCCTGTATTTGATAAATTTCCTGCCGACTTGGGAAAGGCTATGCTCAGTATTAATGCAGTTAAAGGGTTTGAATTTGGTTCCGGCTTTGAAGGAGTAAAAATGCGCGGCAGCGAACACAACGATACATTTATAGCAGATAAGAAAAATAAAATCAGCACTTCTACTAACCATGCGGGAGGCACTCTGGGCGGCATTACCACAGGAGAAGATATTTATTTCAGGGTTGCATTTAAGCCCGTGTCAACTATTTCAAAACCACAAAAAACAGTTACTCGCTCTGCGAAAAATACTATCCTTGAAGCCTCAGGACGGCACGATCCATGCATATTGCCAAGAGCGGTACCCATTGTTGATGCCATGTCTGCATTGGTATTAATGGATCATTATTTGCGTCACAAAGCACAAAATTTATAAGCAAAATAGCCTCTATCCTGCATTTTTATTCATAATCAGATTAGAAAGCGATTAGAAAAGTAAGGCTTTTCTATCCTGTTTTTTTATCTTGTTTTAGATGCTAACTCCTTTTCAATCTTTGAGATATAGGGCTGAAATTCACTACAGATAGGCTTTTCGGGGTGTAACGTTATTAACAATGTGTTCATATCCTTTCCATGTTTTTGCGTAACATGAGCTTTGTGAGAATCGTATATAAAAGGAACGCAAAAATTAAAAAAATCGTGTTTATGAAGAAAAAGTTAATCCTCCTCCTCCATGAAAAAAGCATTACTCTTTATATTTATTTTCTCATGTTCAATTTTAGGACTTAAATCCCAAAACCTCCGAGACTCTACAAAAACAGGCACCGAAGAATTTATTGGTGACGATAGCCTTGAAACCATAGCCCTGCAATGGGCCAAAGGGCTAAGTGAAGTTAAACAAGAAGCACACGCCGGCGATAAGGAATTTAAAAGGTTCACCAATTTCTATCAGGATTATCTCGACTCGGAACGCTGCGCTTTATTTCAACTTGCCAAGGCGGGGAAAATAAATTACACCACTGTAATTCCTTACATGAGTGGTAAAAAGCAAAAACTTCAAAATTTATATAATAGGTTTCTTGAAATAGAAAAAGAGTATCCCGGCTCTATTGAAGAACGCCAGCGCATTGCGGAAGGAACTTCTGTTATTCCCGCAACATGTAATCTAAGCTGCACAAATGTAGATTTTTCATCAGGAGACTTTACGGGCTGGAACGGATACTATGCTATAAACAACTCATCTACTTCTGCATTTTCAAATAGCTCTCTTACCGGAGGACCCTTGGGTTCTGTTGTGCGAGGGGCTCCTGATTCACATACAAATACATATCAGATGCATATAACTTCACGGGCGAATAATGATTGGTTCCTGAATTATTATCATGGCATAAATATGTCTCAGGCTTCACCTTGGGGCAGCGGATATTCAGCTATGATTGGAGACAGTATAAATAACGGCTCGGGGCAGGCGTTCCTGAGTCAAAAATTTCAGGTTACTTCTGCTACTAACAGTTTCACTTATGCGTATTCCGTTTTACTTGAAAACCCTAACCATAATTATTACCAGCAGCCTTTTTTTAGTATTACCATGTTTGACCAAAATGGTGATACCATTTATAATTGTGGAGTGTACCATGTCGTTTCAGGAACAAATCTCTCCGGATTCACAGCAGAATATTATCCTCCCAACAATGATCACCAAACAGGTGGAGCAGGGGGGGGGGGATACCGTCTACTGGAAAAACTGGACTATTACGAATGTACCGCTTACTCGTTATATTGGGCAGTGTATTACGATTGTTTTTCAGGTTTCCGATTGTGAGTTAGGCGGACACTTTGGCTATGCTTATGTTGCTGCTGCTTGTTCTAATCTTGCCATTACGCAGTCTGCTCCAATGCTTTGCAAGAACGGTTCAATGACACTTACCGCGCCCGTCGGAGAAGCAGGCTATTCCTGGATAGGGCCTGCAAATGGAATAATTACTTCAGATACGTTATCAAGTATAACAATAGACAGTGCGGGAACTTATTCTGTTATTGTAACGCCCGTTACAGGCGCACTCTGTAAAGACACGCTTTCAATTACAATTCCTGGTGTGGATAAGTTAACAGATAGTGCCTTTGGAAGTACAACTTGCAACGGATTTGCCGGAACTGCCACTGCAACTGTCCTAAATGGAACACCGCCTTATACCTATACATGGTCGCCTGGAGGACAAACTACCGCTATCGCTACCGGTTTGACAAACGGTATATATACTGTTACCGTAACAGATGCCAGCGGCTGTTCTGCTAATTCTTCGGCTGCGGTGATACAGTCACTCGCCTTAATTGCAAATATTGCGATAGTGACTAATCCATCATGCAATGGTGCTTTGAGTGGCAGTGCAACAGTAAATGCATCAGGTGGCACTTCACAATATATTTATAACTGGTCAAATGGACAAAGCACCACCATTGCAACAGGACTGAATGCAGGAAACTATTCTGTAACAGTAAAAGATGCTAACGGATGTTCTACAACTGCGACAGTAACAATAACCCAGCCCGCACCTTTAACGGCAACCATCACAGGTACAACAACCAACGTAACATGCAATGGAAATAATAATGGAAGTGCAATAGTGAGTGCATCGGGCGGTACTTCTCCTTACACTTATAACTGGTCGAATGGACAAAGCACCACCATTGCAACAGGACTGAATGCAGGAAACTATTCTGTAACAGTAAAAGATGCTAACGGATGTTCTACAACTGCGACAGTAACAATAACCCAGCCCGCACCTTTAACGGCAACCATCACAGGTACAACAACCAACGTAACATGCAATGGAAATAATAATGGAAGTGCAATAGTGAGTGCATCGGGCGGTACTTCTCCCTATACATATAGCTGGACAGGAGGACAAACAAATACTACTGCAACAGGACTTAGTGCAGGAGTATATATAATAACAGTAAAAGATTATAATGGCTGTTCTGCTATGACATTGGTAAATATAACTCAACCAGCCCCATTAATTGCAGGCGCAGGATTTGCTCCTGCTTTTGTGAACTGTAGCGGAGGTAATAACGGCATTGCAGCAATACTTGCAACGGGAGGTAGTTCACCGTACAATTATAGTTGGATACCGGGAGGGCAAACCAATGCCACTGCTACCGGACTTAGTTCCGGAACGTATACTGTAACAATAACAGATACCCATGGTTGCACTATAACCGATTCGGCGTCCATAACTCAACCTGCCGCATTGGCAGTTGCGCTTGGAACAATTCAGGCTAATGTAAATTGCAATGGCGGCAATAACGGTAGCGCTTTAGCGAGTGTTGCAGGCGGAACACCTCCCTATACTTATTCATGGGCTCCCGGTGGGCAGACAGATGCTACTGCTCATAGCTTGGCAACAGGCACCTATACCGCTACTATTACAGATGCAAACGGATGTTCTGCCACATCCTCAGTTGCCATAACCGTATATGCCTTGCTTACTGTAAACATAAACAGAGTTCCTGAAGATTGTTCAGGCGCTCCGGCTACATTAACTGCGCAGGCTTTGGGCGGCAGGTATCCGTATGCGTATAACTGGTCATCAGGAAGTACGCGGGATACAGCAATTGTGAGGCCCGTTTATTCCACTTATTATACCAATACGGTAACCGATGCTAATGGATGTATTGCCAACGCATCTACAACAGTTTCCGTAAAACAAAACTCGGCGCTGGGCTTGGCATATAGCGGAAATACAACAGTATGCCCGGGAGGAATTATTACCTTAACAGCAAACGGTTTAGGTGGAGACAGCGCTTTTAATTATTTGTGGTTACCGGGTAATTTAACTACGCGAAGCGTTTCATTTATTCCAAAGAATGATACCAGTGTAATAATTGAATTGACTGATGGATGTGGCTCTCCCATGCAAAAAGCCATAATACCGGTCACGGTTACACCGCTTCCCGAGATTAATATTACTTCTGAAGTTAAAGCAGGATGCATTCCTCTTTGTGTTCAGTTTAAGAATTTAACCTATGTTCCTTCAGGCGGAAACTACCAATGGCATTGGAATTTTGGGAATGGAGATACTACCAGTGGTAACAGTCCTTCTTATTGTTATAAAAATTCAGGCGAGTTCTCCATAACCCTTGCAGAAACTTCCAATAATGGTTGCAACAATACACTCAAAATTCCCAATATGATTAAAGCCTATTCTTTGCCCACTGCCAGATTTACCTATTCTCCTCAGCAAATAAGCATTCAGTATCCGGAAGTTCAATTTGCCGACCAAAGTTCGGGAGAAAGCCCCATTATTCAATGGTACTGGAATTTTGGACAAGGCGATTCTGTTAGTTCATTGCAAAATCCCCGCCATTTCTATGGCGATACGGGCGGCTATTGCCCCTCTTTAATTGTGATGGATAATCACGGATGTATTGACAGCATTACCAATTGCCTTATTGTAAATCCCTTGTTTACATTTTATATTCCCAGCGCATTTACTCCAAATGGAGACGGACTGAACGATACTTTTATACCTAAAGGAACTTATATCAAAGACTTTGAAATGTATATTTTCGACAGATGGGGTCTGCAGTTATATCACAGCATAAGTATAAAAAAAGGTTGGGATGGAACATACAGAGGTATTCCCTGTCAGGAAGATAGTTATGTGTATATGATACATGTGAGCGACACCCGCGATAACAAGCACTCTTACATTGGTAAGGTTACAATAATCAGATAAATTTTAAATTTCCGAAGCCATGATATTGCATCCGCGTATATCGCTGCTGTCTATACGTCCTGCAACTTCAAAATTTCCGGTGGGGTAGACAATGCCGAGGTCATCGGTAGCGATAAAGGAGCAGGAGTGAATATTGGCAAGGTCAATAATATTAATTGCTCCGCTTTCATTTATCAGCCCAATGCGGAAGGGATCATATATATCCCTTATCAAAACCTTCATCCAGGGCACATTTTGAAATGTACCTTTCCCTTTTGAATAAGCCTGAGAAAGTAGTTCTGTCATGCCATATTCAGAATGAATATCCTTTATTTTAAAAGCATTGGAAAGAATTGTATGCACCTCCGTTCGTGTTAATTCTTCTCTCTTTCCCTTCATACCGCCCGTTTCCATTACTAGGGTATTTTTTAGTTTCATGGGATATTCTTCCGCCAACTTTAATAAGGCATAAGTAACGCCGAGCAATAAAGTTTTCTGCCCTTTGCTTTCATTTGCTTTTAGCTTAGCGGACAACTCTTCGCAGTTGTACATATAGAATCCGCTGTCAGGATTGAGGCTGTTGCCAATAAGTTCATTAAACATATAAACAAGCGAGGAATTGCCTTTCTCCAAATACGATGGCAGAAGCGCAAGCAGGCAATATTGTTTAATATCTCCATAAAACAGGGCAAAGCCTTTGCTGAAGCTCTCTTTATAAAGAGCTATATTCTTTACAAAATGCTTTGATGGAACACTGCTTGTAGTGGTGCTGCTGCAAAATATTTGTTCGAATTGTTTTTCGTTTCCGCTAATAACCGCATGGGTTTTAAAAAATGAAATAGGCAAAAAAGGTATTTCAGTAAGTTTTGAAACAGTAGAAATATCCAATCCCAAAGCCTTTATATAGTCCCTGTAAATGGTATTATTTTTATGCTGAAACCGGAATATACCCAATGCTAGCCTTTCAAATTCTGCTTCTGAAAGATTGTCAAATACCCGACTTTCTAATAACTTGCTATTCATAATTAGTCCAAAAATAATACCTATATTTGCATTACTAGCAAACAAAGCATGAAATATTTAAGAACTTTTTCAATTATTTGTATTTTAGGATTGCTTTATTCTTCCTGTGTAAAGAAAGAAAATTATTCTATTATTCCTGCTATAACCTACAATAGTTTCATTCCTTTTTGTTCGGGTTCAACAACCGATTCAGCTTACCTGCGTGTTAACTTTACCGATGGCGATGGAGATATTGGCTATCCACAAGGCGATGTAAGCGCTCCTAAAGATTTTTTTGTTGTTCCATACATTTATGTATATAGTACTAAATCTTTTCAGCCTATAACAAATACTACTAATAATACCGTAGATACAGTAATGTTCTCTTATCTTATTCCGAATATAACACCTTCGGGCAGCGATAAGGAGCTAAACGGAATAATACAAATTAATTTAGAAGATTTTATTCAAGAGGATATTAGTAGCTTAGTAACTAATCCAACTTTTAATTCAATTGCCAATGTTCATGAGTTGCAGTTTCAAGTTTGGATATTTGACCGTGCGGGACACAAAAGCAATGTGATTACAACGCCTGTTGTTTATAGTTGCCAGTAATAAAAATTCTATTTATTTCTTCCCTCCTCCAAACTCCATCAGATAACTTTTTATAAAATCATCTAATTCTCCATCCATTACCGATTGAACATCGGAGGTTTCATAATCAGTACGCAGGTCTTTAACCATTTTATAAGGGTGCATTACATAGTTACGAATTTGCGAGCCCCATTCAATTGACTTCTTATTGCTTTCAATAGCCTGAACAGCCTCCATTTTTTTGCGCAATTCACGTTCGTATAATTGAGACTTCAACATTTTAAGAGCTGTATCTTTATTTTGCATTTGAGAGCGACTTTCCTGATTTTTAATAACAATGCCTGAAGGCCTGTGATATAGGCGTACTGCCGTTTCTACTTTATTTACATTCTGACCACCCTTACCACCTGAACGAAAGGTTTCCCACTCAATGTCACCCTGATTTATTTGTATATCAATACTATCATCAATCAAGGGGTAAACATATACTCCTGCAAAGGATGTGTGTCTGCGGGCATTGGAATCAAAAGGAGATATACGTACCAAGCGGTGAACCCCATTTTCACCCTTGAGATAACCAAATGCATAGTCACCTTGTATTTCAAGCGTTACAGATTTAATACCAGCGGCTTCCCCATCCTGTTTATCAATTTCTTTCACAGTATAGCCACGTTTTTCAGCCCACATAATATACATTCGCATCAGCATATAAGCCCAGTCCTGACTCTCAGTACCACCGGCGCCGGAATTGATTTCCATTACGGCGTTCAAATGGTCTTCTTCCGAACCCAGCATATTCCTGAACTCAAGTTCCTGAATATGTTTCATAGCTTCTTTATAGTGGGTTTCCACTTCCTGCTCAGTAGCACTTTCTTCCTTGAAAAAGTCGTAGATAACCAATAGGTCATCAGCGCTCTTCTGCATATTAGCAAAGGCTCCTGTCCAGGTTTTAAGCCCTTTTATTTGCTTTAAAACCAGTTCGGCTTTTTTTGGGTCGCTCCAAAAGTCTGGAGCATGGGTAGTAGATTCTAATTCAGCGATTTTAGTTAACTTCTTCTCTATGTCAAAGATGCCCCCTCAACGCGTCATAGCGCTCCTTCACTTCCTTAATCTGCTCGTATGTAATCATATTATTATTATGCTAATTAGGAATAAATTTCGGGGTAAGTATTCGGGTCAACTTCATTCATGATGCTGTAAACCGCATCAAAAATATCGTCAACACTGGGTTTTGAAAAATAGTCGCCGTCGGAACCATATGCTGGACGATGTTCTTTACTTGTTAATGTTTTGGGCGGAGAATCGAGATAAGAATATCCCCCTTGTTCTTCCAGCGCTTTTTGCATCATATAAGCGGTGGCTCCGCCGGGCACATCTTCATCAAGAAATAGAACACGGTTTGTTTTTTGGAGGGAGGCAACAATCATTTTATGAATATCAAAGGGCAATAGAGTTCTGACGTCTATTACTTCTATTGAAATATTATATGCTTCTAACTGTTGTGCTGCTTCTAATGTCATTCTGCAAAGAGGTCCATAAGTTATAACCGTTACATCTTTTCCTTCTCTAATTATTTCAGGCACACCCAGTGGAAGTTTAAATTCCCCCATGTTGGTAGGTCTCTTTTCTTTAAGACGGTAACTATTGAGTGGTTCAACAATCAGTGCAGGTTCATTCGATGCAAGCAAGGTGTTGTAAAATCCTGCTGCCTGTGTCATATTACGCGGAACGCATACGTAAATTCCTCTAAGTGCGTTTAAAACCATACCCATAGGAGAACCACTATGCCATATACCTTCCAGCCTGTGCCCGCGTGTACGAATAATAACCGGAGCACGTTGGGTTCCAACTGTACGATATGCAAGGGTTGCAAGGTCATCGCTCATAATTTGAATAGCATAGAGCAGATAATCTAAATATTCTATTTCAGCTATTGGACGTAGCCCGCGCATGGCCATTCCTATCGCCTGACCTATTATAGTCGCCTCGCGAATACCCGTATCAAATACACGTTCTTCGCCATATTTCTTTTGGAGGTTTTCCAGCCCCTGGTTAACATCGCCAAGCTTACCAACATCTTCTCCGAACACTAAAACATTAGGATATTTAGCAAGAATGGCATCAAAATTATCTCGTAAAACTTCGTGTCCGTTTACCTGTGTTTCATCTTCATCATAAACCGGGTTTACCTCTGCTACATTTAAAGCATCGGAAGTATAAAGCAAGGAATCATACCGTTCAATATTTTTTTCTGAAAACTCCTTATTTAAGTTACGCAATTCTTGCCTTTCGTTTGTTTTCTCATTTCTCGTAATTCGCAAAACATTTTTTACTGAAGATACCAAATCACGGCGTAAAGGCTCTTTTATTGTTTTTAAGTCATCTATGATTTTGGTAATAGCAGCTTGTTCTGTAGAAGTACTTGAAACCCTTTGTAAAAGTTCAAGCAAGGTGGTCTGCTCTTGCTTTATATCATCAAGATAAGCTTTCCATGCCCTGCTTTTTGCATCCTTTACATAAGTCCTGGCTTGCTCTTCTGTATTGTTTAACTCATCTTCTGTGGCAATTGCAAACTTCAATATCCACTCTCTCATTTTCTTAATCCCGTCAAAATCTTTTTCCCATTGAAGCCTTTCCGGTGACTTATACCTTTCATGAGAACCCGAAGTTGAATGCCCCTGTGGTTGGGTGCATTCTTCTATATGAAGAAGTACCGGTACATGTTCTTTTCTGCATAAAATAGCAGCTTTTTCATATGCTTCACAAAGTGCAGAATAGTCCCATCCCTTTACCTTTACTATTTCATACCCATTGTTATTTTTATCTCTTTGCATCCCTTTAAGAGCTTCTGAAATGCTATTTTTAGTGGTTTGATATTCGATAGGAACGGAAATTCCATAACCATCGTCCCATACGGAAATGAGCATAGGCACTTGTATCACTCCGGCGGCATTAATAGCTTCCCAAAACATACCTTCCGAGGTACTGGCATCTCCTATGGTTCCAAAAGCTATTTCGTTTCCATTTTTACTGAATTTTTCAAATTCCGGATTTTGGAGTGAAGGGGTATTTCTATATTGTTTCGATGCCATTGCTAATCCTAAAAGGCGTGGCATTTGGCTACCGGTAGGAGAAATATCTGATGATGAATTGTATTGTTCGGTTAAGTTGGCCCAGCTATTGTCAGGATTAATAGAGTGAGTAGAATAGTGCCCTCCCATTTGCCTTCCTGCAGAAGAAGGCTCAGCTTTTAAGTTTGGATGAGCATATAGTCCAGCGAACCATTCCTGTAATGTAAGTAAGCCTTTTGCAAACATAAAGGTCTGATCGCGGTAATACCCTGCACGGAAATCTCCCGGCATAAATACTTTTGCCATTGCAAGCTGTGCAATCTCTTTACCATCACCGAATATCCCGAATTTAGCTTTCCCTTGCAGTACTTCTTTTCTGCCAAGTATACTTGCTTCACGGCTTTCAACAGCAATGCGATAATCACGAAGAATAATATCTTTAAATTCAGAAAAGGAAATTTCCTTTTTTTGAGATATTTTGCTTATTTCCTCCTTGTTAGACATGAATTAAGATAAATAGTAAATAAGGCAAACTTACATAATTTGGAATAAAGTATGGAATAAAAATTTCATAACTGAACAGAACCCTCCTTCATATAGCTAACTCACTTTACTATAACATTGATAACTTTGCACAAAAATCTGATTAAATTAGCAGGCATTAAGTTATATAGAATAATAGCATATAGGCTTGGATACAATTATAAAATATCGCCAGTTTTTCATAATGATTATAATATGGATGCTTGTATCCATTATTGCAGGACCTGTTGCTATTGGGTTAATAGCATTATCAATACTATTACTGAAATTAAGAAATATGTACACAGAAATGCTTGTGGGGCTATGGTTTGTATGTACCATGTCTGATAATAGGCTTGAGGTGTTTAGTAGTTTTGAAAAAGCAAAATTTGTTTATGTGGTTTTATTGTCTGCTCTTTTATTTGTTAACTTGAAAAAGTTTCAACCTTTCAACCGATTTTATATACGTTTCTTACCTTTTATAATAGTTGCCTTTTATTGCATACTCCATGTTCCCTCTATTATTTTTGTCGAATCTTTTTCAAAAACGCTTTCTTATTTTCTTCTATTATTTACAATTCCTAACTACGTGAGTAAAAGCTACAGAGAAAATGGAACAGATTTTATAAAGCTCTTTATGTATGTTGCTGCATTTGTTTTATTTGTGGGGCTTCTTCTTAAGCTTTTTATTCCATTAATGGTATCATTTGAAGAAAGATACAAAGGGCTACTTGGAAATCCTAATGGAATGGGTCTGTATTGTTTAGTAGTATTTATTTTCCTTGCTTTAATTGATAGAACATTACCTGCTTTGTTTCACAGGCAGGAAAAACTTTTTTTTTATTTGTTAATATTAGTCTCTTTATTTCTTTGCGGTTCAAGAAATTCAATAGTTGCCGTTTTTATTTATATCCTCTTCTCCTACCTCACGCGCATTTCTCCTGTTTTAGGATTCATGATACTTCTTTTTATTCTTGCAGGTTACGAATATGTAGATATCAATATTGTAAATGTTGTAAAATCGCTTGGTGTTGAAAACTATTTCAGGGCACAAACCTTATCAAATGCAGCAGGAAGATATGCAGCTTGGCAGCTTGCCTGGGAAAATATTTCAAAAAATATTTTTATGGGGCATGGTTTTGAATACACAAATTATTTGTTTCAGTTGAACCAAAAAACACTGAATGAGAGGGGGCATCAGGGGAATGCACACAATTCATATCTTACATTTTGGCTTGATACAGGACTCCTTGGCCTTTTTTTGTTTTTAGTTAGTTTTATAGGAACATTTATTAAAGCAGCCCGGAAAAACAAGGTAGTTACTGCCGCCTTATTTGCCATTCTCTTTTCTGCTGTTTTTGAATCATATCTAACAGCATCCCTAAACCCTTACACTATTGTTATTATTATGTTTTTAACCATATTTACCAGTGATGAAATATTACCAATCAAAGCCGAGGCTATTATTCCTATACACTGAGCTTGCTGGTTATTTTATTGCCTGCATAAAAAAGTTAAGTGAATTATATGATGTTGAAATATACATTGTATACTGGCCTGTAAATAAAGAGGCTCCGTTCCAGTTTAATTTTAATGGAAATATTAATTTTATTGAGAAAAATAAATTTTCTAAGCAAGAATTACATAAGAAAATAGAATCTATTTCACCTGATTTTATTTATTGCAGTGGATGGATTGATAAGAATTACCTCTCTATTGCCAAAAGTTTCAGAAAGAAAATACCACTTGTTATAGGATTAGATAATCCATGGCAAGGCTCCCTAAAACAATATTTGGCGTGTTTGATAAGCAGGTTTACAATAAAACAAATTTTTACGAATTGTTGGGTGCCGGGAAAAAAGCAAAAACGATATGCTCATAATTTAGGATTTAGTACAGGCGAGATACTTATGAACTATTATTCTGCTGATGTAGATTTTTTTATGAGTATGGGAGATAAATATTTACAGACTAAAAAAAACAACTATCCACATGTGTTGATATACGTGGGACGATATTACAAATTCAAGGGAATAAATGATTTGTGTGATTCGTTTATTTCGTGGCAGAAAGAAATACCCAATGATTGGGAGCTCTGGTGTGTTGGCACGGGCACTGAAACTCCGGTAACTCATCCCCAAATAAAGCATTTGGGGTTTATTCAACCTGAAAATTTTGCAGCAATAATTGAAAATGGAGGCATATTTATTCTTCCAAGCCACTTTGAGCCATGGGGAGTTGTCCTGCATGAGTTTGCATCTGCCTCTTTTCCATTAATAGCATCTGCGGCTGTTGGTGCTTCAGAAGCATTTATTAAAGAAGGTGAAAATGGATTTATCTTTGATTCCGGAGATAAAGAAGGCTTGAAAATTTTACTAAAAAGAATAACATCACAAACTAATGAAGACTTATTAAAAATGGGTGCCATAAGCAGAGAACTAGCCTTTACTATTACTCCAACAATATGGGCTGAAACTTTAATGAGTATACTTGCAACAAAAAAGACTAACAATGAGTAATAAAACAATAGGGATTATTGGCTCCGGCACCATGGGGGGCGGAATTGTTCAACTTGCAGCAGTCTCGGGTTGCGATGTATTAATGTTTGATGCAAATATAACCGCTGCCCAAAATTCTTTTGAAAAGATAGAAATAATATTGGAAAGGTTGGTGAAAAAAAATAAATTGCAGCAAAAGGATGCTAATAGCGCATATTCGAGGATAAAAATTGCCGGTTCGCTGAAGGAATTTAATAATTGTGACCTTGTAATTGAAGCTATAATTGAAGATTTAACAATAAAGAAAGAACTATTTAAAAACCTTGAACAGCTCTGCAAGCCCTCTTGTTTGCTTGCAACCAATACATCTTCAATTTCTATTACATCTATTGCTTCGGCATGTAAAAGTCCGGATAGGGTTATTGGAATTCATTTTTTTAATCCAGCACCAGTTATGCCGCTTGTCGAAATTATTCCTGGAGTGGGAACCACAAATGAAACAATAAATGAAGTTGTGAACATTATTTCATCATGGGGAAAAACTACGGTTATAGCAAAAGATACGCCAGGTTTTATTGTAAATAGAATCGCACGCCCTTTTTATGGAGAAGCAATACGGATATATGAAGAAGGTATAGCCGATTTTGCTACTATTGACATAGCTATGAAAGAAATAGGCGGTTTTAAAATGGGCCCTTTTGAATTAATGGATTTTATAGGTAATGATGTGAATTATAAAGTAACAGAGACCATTTGGCAACAATTTTTTTATGATCCGCGCTATAAACCCTCACTCACACAAAAGAGATTATTTGAAGCAGGTTTTTTGGGTAAGAAAACAGGTAAAGGATATTATGACTATTCCGAAGGAGCGAAAATACCTGAGACTAATAAGGATGAAAAGTTGGTCAAACAAATTTTTATGCGAATACTATCTATGCTTATAAATGAGGCCTATGAAGCTCTTTATTACAAAATTGCAACGAAAGAGGATATTGAAATTGCTATGGTAAAAGGAGTCAATTATCCCAGAGGGCTTATACAATGGGGTGAAGAAATAGGATTGACAACTATTTTAAAAACACTCGATCAACTTCATGATATATATAAAGAAGAGCGATACAGGCCAAGCTCGTTATTGAGAAATTCAATACGCAAATAATTGTTAGTAATTTTATAACTTGGCATTACTAAATTAATGTAGCTTTGAATCCTTGACAAATTACTTTTTATAAAGTGCAACAATATCTTCATCTACTTGAAAATATCCTCCAACAAGGAGTAAAAAAACAGGATAGAACTGGAACAGGTACTTTAAGCATATTTGGATATCAAATGCGATTTGACCTCCAACAAGGTTTTCCTGTATTAACCACAAAGAAACTTCATTTGCGTTCTATAATATATGAACTGCTTTGGTTTTTGAAAGGTGACACCAATATTCAATACCTTAAAGATAATGGAGTTACAATATGGGATGAATGGGCAGATGTTGAAGGTAACTTAGGTCCAGTATACGGTTACCAATGGAGAAGTTGGCCTACTGCTGACGGAAGACATATTGATCAGATTACGAATTTGATTAATCAAATAAAAAAGAATCCTGATTCAAGGCGGCTTATTGTAAATGCCTGGAATGTAGGTGAGGTCGATAAAATGAAACTACCTCCATGCCATGTATTATTTCAATTTTATGTTAGTGAAGGTAAGTTGTCATGCCAATTATACCAACGTAGCGCCGATGTGTTTCTGGGTGTACCATTTAATATAGCATCCTATGCCCTTCTAACATTGATGATAGCTCAGGCATGTAATTTAAAACCTGGAGAGTTTATACATACTTTGGGGGATGCCCATTTATACCTTAATCACCTTGAACAGGCAAAACTTCAACTAACAAGAGAACCACGTAAACTTCCGGAAATGATAATAAATCCTGCTATTAAAGATATATTTGGTTTTCAATATTCAGATTTTAAACTGGAAGGCTATAATCCGCATCCTAGTATTAAAGCTCCTATTGCAGTATAGATAATAAGATGATCATATCACTTGTAGCAGCAGCCGGAAATAATAATGTTATAGGCAGTAAGAATAAACTGCCATGGAGGATGCCTGCTGATATGAAGTTTTTTAAAAACCTTACCCTTGGTCATTCTGTAATAATGGGAAGAAAAACATTCGAATCATTTGGTGTGCCATTAAAAGAAAGAAGAAATATAGTCATCAGCAGGGATATAAATCTTGCAATTCCAGGTTGCGAGGTAGTTCATTCTCTTGATGATGCCTTGAAGCTGGTATATGATGAGGATGAAGTATTTATAATTGGGGGGGCAGAGATTTACCGGCAGTCAATGTCAGTGGCTAATAAAATACACCTAACCCGAATAAACGGTGATTTTGAAGGAGATGCGTATTTCCCTGCTATTAATCCTGAAAAGTGGTTGGAGTCAGTACATAACAATTATCCTGCAGACGAAAAAAATCCGTATCCATATACATTCCTTGTATATGTAAAAAAATAAAGAAAAAAATAACATACGTACAAGTTACATTTTTTTTAATTTTGCGCCAACCTTAATTCAAAAACGTCATGACAAAAGCAGAGATTGTAAAGGAGATATCGGAGAAAACAGGTATCGAAAGAGCCACAGTTGAAGCCACTATTGAAGCCTTTATGACTTCAATAAAAGAACATATCCTTCACAAAGAAACCGTATCCCTTAGAGGATTTGGTAATTTTATTATTAAGAAAAGAGCGGCAAAAGTTGCCCGTAACATCTCAAAAAATACGGCAATAAACTTACCTGCTCATTACATTCCGGCTTTCAGACCTTCTAAGAAGTTCTCTGAAAAAGTAAAAAAAGCCGTAAAGTAAAATTCTTGATGTCTAAATTTACCTCCCGACAATGGGTAGCCATTGCAGGTGGTATTTTATTTTTTGTACTCCTGTTTTTTATCAATAGGAAATCCCCTGTATCTACTAATTTATCTCAGGACTCTGGTCATACGGGAGCACCAACCCAAGTTGATTTTGAACAAGTTATTAAGGAATCGGAAGACTCCCTACCGCTATCAGAAAAGCAACTTCTTGTCCATATAAAGAATGAATTGACAAATTCTCCTGATAGTATCCACCCTCATTTATTGGCACGTTTGGTTCAAATTTTGGATAGTATTGGACAGCCTATTATAGCTGCTTATTATACCGAAAAACTTGCATCAATTGAAAACTCACCAGGGTTATGGACACATGCAGGGCAGCAATTTTATGATTATTCGGCATTAAGTAAAGAAACCGCTAAAAATATTTTGGTGAAACAAGCTGAACAATGCTTTAGTAATTCTTTAAAAATAGATTCTACTTATGCCGATGCACGAGTTGGTTTAGGTGAATGCTTTGTTAATGAGGGAGATAATCCTATGAAAGGCATCATGACCATTGAAGGAGTCCTAAAGAAAGACTCAAACAATCGTAACGCCCAAATTGCTTTAGGGAAATTTTCCATCCGGTCAAATCAATTTGAAAAGGCTATCTATCGGTTTAACAGAGTATTAAAGATAGACCCATCTTATAAAGAAACCTATTTATATCTTGCCCAAGCATATGAAGGAACTGGAAATAAACAAGAAGCAATCGTTAATCTAAAAAAATATCGTATCTTCGCGCCCTCTGAAATAAAAACAGAGATAGACAATTACATAAAACAGAAACTGGAAAGCGATACAACTAAATAATAATCAATATAAACTTATAGCATTATGCCTTGCGGAAAGAAAAGAAAACGCCATAAAATGGCAACTCATAAAAGGAAAAAGCGCTTACGTAAAAATAGGCATAAAAAGAGATTAAGATAGTTTTTAACATCTTTTTCCGGGGTTGTTTATTCAGCCCCGGAAATTTCTTATTGTTTTCCACCTAAATTATTTAATGCAACAGCTTAAAAAATACCTTATTGGGTTATTTTCAAAAATAACCTTACCCATATTGGGCTTCATCAACCGGCTAATGATGAATCCCGGAAATGTTAGGAACCCCTATGGTTCATTAATAGCCATACCTCTAAAATGCGAGGATGAGCAAACTTTTATTAGCCTTAAAAAAAATACACATTTAACAAAATTAATTTATGAGCAACGAGCTTATAATCAATTCTACTCCTACAGAAGTAGTCACCGCTCTTGTAAACGACAAGAAACTGGTGGAACTTATCAGGGAACGAAACGATTCACAATTTTCAGTCGGGGATATTTATCTTGGTAAGGTAAGTAAAATAGCAGGGAGTCTTAACGCAGCCTTTATTAATGTTGGCTATGAAAAAGATGCCTTCCTTCACTATTACGATTTAGGCCCTCAATTCGCATCCTTAAACTACTATACGCAGGGGGTTATTAAAGGCAGCCTGAAGCACTCTTCCCTTATGTATTTTAAGATGCTTAATGACATTCCTAAAAATGGGAAAATACAAGACCAAATCTCATCAGGACATAATGTATTGGTACAAATTGCTAAGGAGCCAATATCCACTAAAGGGCCTCGGATTACATCTCAAATTACCCTACCGGGAAGGTTCCTTGTTTTAATTCCATTTGCCGAAAAGATAGCTGTTTCGCAAAAAATAAGAACTCCGGAGGAAAGAGACAGGCTAAGAAAGTTACTGGAAAAAATTAAACCTAAAGGATTTGGGATTATTGTTCGAACCGTAGCCGAGGAAAAGAGTGCTGAGGAAATAAGCGCCGACCTGAATACATTGGTAAAAAAGTGGGAAGAATGTTTCAATAACCTAAAAGACGCTAAAGCGCCTAAAAAATGCTTAGGTGAAATGGGACGTACTTCTGTTGCTATACGTGATATGGTAAATGCTTCCTTTAGCAATATTGCCGTAGATGATGAATTGCTATATGATGAAATAAAAGAATATGTACACACTATTGCACCCGAAAAAGAGAACATAGTTAAGCTCTACAAAGGTTCTAACCCTATATTTGACCAATATGGAATAGAAAGGCAAATAAAATCGGCTTTTGGCAGAACCGTTGGACTTTCCAGCGGGGCTTACCTGATAATTGAGCATACCGAGGCACTGCACGTTATTGACGTGAACAGCGGAACCCGCATTAAATCTAAAAATGACCAGGAGACCAATGCTTTGGATGTAAATCTGGAAGCAGCCGAAGAAATTGCCCGCCAGTTAAGGCTGAGAGATATAGGCGGTATTATTGTGGTTGATTTTATTGACATGTATAATGCTGAAAACAGGAACAAGCTTTTTAAGCAATTTAAAGAGCTGATGAAAAATGACAAGGCAAAGCACCACATATTGCCTCCAAGTAAATTTGGCTTAGTGCAGATTACTAGAGAAAGAGTACGCCCGCAAACCATTATTAACACCCTTGAAAAGTGCCCCACTTGTGGAGGTACAGGTGAGGTGGAGCCGACATTTTTGATTATAGAAAAAATTGAACATACCCTACGCTTTATAGTAACCGGTCAAAATGAGAAAGAGGTTACTCTGTTAGTTCATCCTTTTATTTTTGCCTACATTAATAAAGGCCTTTTCTCCTCTATAAAGAGTAAATGGGTGAGGAAGTATAAAAACGGGCTTAAGATACTGGCATTAGATTCTTTAGAATTTTTGGAATATAAAATGCTTAACAAAAGAGGGGAAGAGATTAAGCTGAAGTAAGCGATAGATTTATCGTTTCTTTTTAACATATTTTAAACTTCTAAACATAGTGATTTTCACTGTTCTTTTGTCTTGACAGGTGTCTATATACCTGTTAGACCATGTGAGTTATAGAAATTTGGGCATCAGTTCTTTGTGATTTTTTCTATCTCCTCGTTTTTATAGACCATTATATTCCTATCCTTTGTTTCAACCTTAATAGAAACATTGGGATTTTGCTCAATTATTCTTCCATGTATAATACTACCATTTTTCAAAGTGATAATATCATTGTATTTGCTTTTTATGAGGCGTCTAATAAGCATAACAATTCCAATAATTATAAGCACCCAGACTAAAAGTGCGGCAGGTTGAACTGCTTCTATGAATAGTAAATGGTTCATTATTTGTGGTATTTATTGCCCAAATATAGCAGTTTTTAAATTTTGCGTATCTTTGTAAAATGAAAAAGGGGCTATAATGATTGCCCCTTTCTGTCGGTCTGCCACTCTAATGATGTAACCCAACCTAAGCCCTGCTATGAACAGGGCTTTATATTTTATGGGTGCAAAAACAAATTATTCCGTCTAAGGGTAGGCGGTTCTATTGGATACATATATGAAAAATCTCTATTATTTAAATGTAATAGTTTTGATAATTCTTCTTTAGATAATTCGCCACCATCTTCAGAATAATAAAAATTAAGTATTTCATTAAGCAATGAAGGTTTTTCTTTTTCTATATCAATAGGCTCTCTCTTTTTTATACCTCGTACAGAAAATTGAGACCATAAGTATCTTGCATGATTATATTCTATAATGCCTAACTGTTGTCCTCTTTTTAGAATTGCCTGCATTGAAACTTTCCAGTATCTTTTTAAGTCCACGAGTTTTTCAATACTTAATCTGCCTTTTAAATAGGTAGAAATTTCGGAAGCAGGGATTAATAACTCAGCAGCAAAGGCAAACGCTTCTTTCTCTACATCAATACTTGCATCAATGGCATACGAAGACTGCAAGTGCATAATTAAATGTCCTAATTCATGGGCTAATGTTAATCTTTGCCTATCGCCGGGAAATGTACTGTTAAGAAAAATAATATAATTGCCTGTGTCGGTAATCATACTTAACCCCTCAATATTATCAGTCTCAAAATTTATTGGAATAATTATAATCCCTTTTTCTTCTAATATCTTAGTAAGGTTATCTATTCTCCCTTTAGGAATTTTCCAATATTCCCTTAAATATTTTGCGATTACTTCGGGTTTGCCTAATCTTGTTTCATCAATAAAAGGAATGTTTGTTTCCGGCAGGTCAACCGATTTTAATAACGTCTGAACGTTTGCCCTATATATATTCATTAATGCTTCTGCTTTATTTAAAGTCTTTACGTTTACTTTTATTTTTTTGCGGTAGTAAAGATTGTGTGGAAATACATTAAAAGTTTGGTAAAAGAAACTTATAGGGAAGTTCAAAAACTTACTCAATGTTTTTAATGTTTTTTCGTCAGGCTCGGATATAAAACCATGTTCAATACGAGAAATAGTGCTTTGCAGAATTTTAGTGTGCGCCGCTAATTCAGATTGTGTTAATTCCCTTGCTTCTCTTGCAAGAGTCAGCATTTTATAATTAAAGCGTTCTCTCATAATTTATTATTGTGCTTTTTTTTGTTTTTTGGTTACTCTTGGTTTTACTGTCGTTTCGTCAGCAATAAATGCTTCGTTACTAATTGTTTGTTCAGCCTTCATATCAATAGGCTCCCATGCCATTTGATTTTTATTAATACATAACACTTTCAGCTCTAAAAGTTGTGTATATATGTCATTAATTTTAAAACCTATACAAATGTTGGTCGGTGCAGGTACATCAGGGAATAAACTTAATTGGGATTGGTCAAGAAAGGCTTTTGTCGCACTTGTCTTACTGAACGTAGGTAAGCCGGTAATATTGTTAATCTTTTTTATTTTGGCGTTCAATTTGTTGTCTATGACAAGCGTAATAGAACCCCATTTTTCTTTTATTTTAATGTCCTTAAACTCGGCTAAGCCTACTTTTATTCCACTTTTAATAATGTCATAAAGTAGATTTGCCTTTGTCCCATTCCGAAGTTCAGCATCAATATAACTTAATCCCGTATTAAGTTTCTCAAGAGCTTTTTCAACAGCTTCCTGTATAATTGGATTGATGGATTCCATTTTATCACTTGCGTGGTCTCTTTTAATAATTGCTTGTAACATATAATTAGATTTTAAAGTTGAGGCAAAGATATATATAATTTGCAAACAAAGCATGAATTATGTAAAATATATTTTGCAAAATGTGTTGTAATTATGCTTTTTATTATTATATTTGCACCCTCAAACAACAAAAACATGAAAGCCTTCAAATCAATAATAGAGTTTCAAAAGCACTTTGATACAGATGAAAAGTGCAGGAAGTTTTTAGAACAACAAAGGTGGGGTATAATGTTCTTGGAGAGCAGGTACTAACCGAGACCCTTCAGCCCCAAACCCCTAAAGGGGCTTTAAATACCATAGACCTTTCGGATCAACCAAATGGTATTTATCTATACAGGGTAACTACCCAGGATGGGAATTTGTTAGGGCAAGGAAAGGTTATAATTCAGAAATAAAAAAGCCCACTTTGCATGGGCTTTTGGAGAACTGAGTGCCAGGGGCACCCCTGAATATTTTTAATCTTCTGAGACAAATGTATCTCAACTTTATAGGAAGGAACATGATATTCATCATAAGTTTTAACTTTGCGGCTCATTTATTTAAAGATGAGAAGTAAAAACGTAATAGTAGCGCTTGTTTTCATGTCCATAATATTTTTTTGCTGCACGGGTACTAAAAGCCTTTCTTCAGCTAATAAACCTAACCTTGTACCAGATAGTACAGATGTAGTGGCAGCCAAATCGCATTGGTCGGGGGTAACGTTGGCAAGCCTCAATCAGGGATATGCTATTTACTCTGACAAATGTGTGGAATGCCATGAGATGAAAATGCCTCAGGATTTTTCTGTGAGTGATTGGAACGGTATATTACCCAAAATGGGCAAGAAAGCTAATTTAGATACTGCTCAATATAAACTGGTTTATCACTACATTCTTACAAAGCGTGAGACTGTGCTTGCTGCCAAGAAGTAAAAATGCTATTTTTTTACCAAAAATCAACCCCCGCCCCCCTAAAGGGGCTTTGATTTTAGTACCCCTTTAGGGGGGCGGGGCTGACACGCCAAATTAAAACACCATTCTGAAATCATAATTCTAGCTCTATTTACCCATATTTTAATAGTTTTGCAGGTCTTTAGCAAGTAAATATAAATACATGCCAACTCTTTCATCACGCATAGCCCGTCTTTCTGAATCACAAACCATAGCTATGGCAAGGCGCAGCCGTGAACTAAAAGACCAAGGGATAGATGTTATAAACTTGAGCCTTGGAGAGCCTGATTTCCCTACGCCTGACCCTATAAAAAAGGCTGCTAAAAAAGCCATTGATGATGATTTTAGCCATTATACGCATGTCTCCGGTTACCTGGAATTGCGCCAAGCGGTTGCACAAAAATTTAAAAGAGATAACAACCTTGATTTTGATGCTGACCAAATAGTAGTGTCAACGGGGGCAAAGCAATCTATTGCCAATGCCATGCTGAGCCTGATTGATCCGGGAGACGAGGTGATTGTACCCGTGCCTTATTGGGTAAGCTACGCAGATATCATTAAGCTGGCAGAAGGCACCGCAGTATTTGTGGAAGCAGGCATCGAACAAAATTTTAAGGTTACTGCCGCTCAATTAAAAAAAGCTATTACTCCTCGCACTAAGGTAATGATATTCAGTTCTCCCTGTAACCCCACAGGTTCAGTATATACAAAAAAAGAATTGGAAGAAATAGCTGAAGTATTTGCAGGCTACCCTGACATATACATTATTGCAGACGAAATATACGAATACATTAATTTTACTGATAACCACTTTAGTATCGGTACTATTAATTCCATAAAAGACAGGGTAATTACGGTTAACGGACTTTCAAAAGCTTTTGCCATGACAGGCTGGCGGGTAGGTTATCTCGGGGCTTCCAAAGAAATTGCAAAAGCTTGTGATAAAATACAGGGGCAGTTAACTTCCGCAACATGCTCCATAGCTCAAAAAGCAGCATATACAGGAGTATTACTTGACCCTGCCATTACTTATCCTATGCGCGATGTTTTCAAAAAGCGCAGAGATAAAGTATTACAATTGATGAAAGATATTCCCGGGCTTAAGACGAATGTGCCTGAAGGGGCTTTCTATGTATTTCCGGATATAACATACTACATAGGAAAATCTTATAATGGAACAGTGATAAAAAATGCCACTGACCTTTGTCTCTATCTTTTAGATAATGCCCGTGTTGCGTTAGTTCCCGGAGCAGCTTTTGGCAACGACAATTATTTACGCTTTTCGTATTCTGCTTCTGAAGATGTATTGGTTGAAGCATTAAAGCGAATGAAAGAATCTCTTGCACGTTTAAAATAAAATAGAGAAGTGAACACTGCAGAAATGAAAAAAATATTTGATTCATTCAATAAGCTGAAGGTTCTTATTATTGGCGATTTAATGCTTGATGTATATTATTGGGGAGATGTGAGCCGTATTTCGCCTGAAGCGCCTGTGCCTATTGTGGCAGTAAGCAAAAAAGAAAGCCGTATGGGAGGAGCAGCCAATGTTGCAATTAATATACAAGCTATGGGCGCTACACCTATTTTATGCGGGGTGATAGGTAACGATGTTAATGGAGAACGGTTGGTGAAAATTTTAAAAGAAAAAAAACTCCCTACGGAAGGACTGTTAGTTTCTCCGGAGAGACCTACCACTACCAAAACAAGAATTATCAGCAGCAATCATCATATTGTAAGAGTGGACGATGAAACCGACGAATACATTGGCGACAAACAAACCAAAAAACTTTTGGAACAAATAAAAAAGTTTATTGAATCTGGTAAAGCTGATGTCATCATTTTTGAAGATTATGATAAAGGTGTTATCTCTCCTGCTCTTATTTCACAAGTAGTTACTCTTGCTAAGAAAAAGAATATTCCTACCGTGGTTGATCCAAAAAAAAGAAACTTTACTCACTATAATGGAGTTACCTTGTTCAAGCCTAATTTGAAAGAATTAAGAGAAGGGCTTAAAGTTGATATAAATGCTGAAGATTTGAAACAGGTACAAAATATTACGGACAAGTTGCGTAAGAATCAAAAAATTGCCAATGTGCTTCTTACCTTGTCTGAACACGGCGTATTTATTAATTCGGATAAAGAGAAAAAATTAGTTCCGGCACACATCCGGAAAATATCCGATGTTTCCGGTGCGGGAGACACCGTGGTAAGCATAGCGGCCTTATCTTGCGCGTTGAATTTGCCACCCATACAAATTGCTTTTTTATCAAATCTTGCCGGTGGGCAGGTATGCGAAAAAACCGGAGTAGTTCCGGTTAATAAAAAGCAACTTTTGGAAGAAGCCCTTCAATTTATGAATGGTAAATGAGTGCAGCCTCTCCTATAATACCCTACAATGACCTTACTCTTGGGAAGAAGGAGCAAGTAAAAAAAATGTTTAATTCTATTGCGGGAAAGTATGATTTCCTGAACCGACTTCTTACCATGAGAATAGATGTATTATGGAGAAGGAAAGCGGTTAACATGGTGAAAAAATATGCCCATGAGAATATTTTGGATATTGCTACAGGTACTGGGGATTTTGCAATAGAATTATCAAAACTATCCCCGAAAAAAATTACCGGTATTGACATTGCTGAAAAAATGCTTGAAATTGGCAGGAAGAAAATTATACAGAAAGGATTATCCGCTAAAGTTGAATTAATGGAAGCTGATTGTGAGAATATGCCTTTTGATGATAGTACATACGACCTTGCTACTTCTGCCTTTGGCATACGAAATTTTGAAAATTTAAATAAAGGGCTATCTGAAATATATCGCATATTAAAACCTGGAGGTAGAGTATTAATACTCGAAGCCTCGGATCCTAAAAATATGCCGTTCAAGAAACTTTATAAAGCATATATGTCCCGGATTTGTCCTGCTATTGGCGGCGTGTTTTCAGATAATAAGGCATACGACTATCTCAATAAATCTGTTGCAGCTTTTCCTTCGGGAAAGGATTTTGAAACAGAACTGGTAAAAGCCGGCTTCACGGATACACAATATATACCATTAAGCATGGGTATTACATCCATTTATATTGCTAAAAAGGAAGATGCAAGGAAATAAAAAACCACGAGTATCGTTATACATGACTATGTTTGAATTGCATCGTTGGTTTTCTCATGTATTGTTAAAGAGAAAATACCATTGGAAAGGAGTATTTGTTTTATTGATGCTTTTATCTTCCTATAAGGTGGAAAGTCAGGATGTAATAAACCTTCCCGGATATACGCGAGCTCATTATCACTTTGGATTTATTATAGGATATAATACTTCCAGCTTTTATATAAATCCTTCGCCCAACATAGCCCGGTTTGATTCCCTGAAAACAATTCGTTCTGTGCCCCAAGGAGGATTTGATTTAGGAATAGTTGCCGAACTATCTCTATTTCGATACTTAAAGCTCCGATTTGTTCCTTCGCTTGGATTTTCAGACAGGCAGATAGCATATAATTTTGAGGGTGTAGATACTTTTACGGTTACAAAAGATATTCAATCTGTATTCCTTAATTTTCCTCTTGATTTAAAACTGGTCTCAAAAAGATTGCAAAATTTTGGAGCTTATGTGATTGCCGGCGGCAAATATGCAACAGACCTTGCTTCTCAGAATGATGTTAACCAGCAACTTGCTGGAGCTCATGCTACAGTGAGGATAGACAAGAATGATTTGTATTACGAAGCGGGCGGAGGAGTAGAATTTTATTTGCCCTATTTTAAATTAGGAATAGAACTAAAAGTATCTCAGGGAACAAGAAACCTTATTATACCTGATAATACTGTTTATACCAAATCAATAAACGGGCTGTATTCAAAAACTTACCTATTTTCTCTTACGTTTGAGGGATAATTAAGCGATTGCCGGAACTTCTATTTTGGCTTGTGTTTTTGCTATGGCATTCATTCCCCCTTCCACATTGGTGAGGTTTGTAAAGCCATTTTTTTCAAGTATAGAGGTGCCTATAATAGAGCGATAACCGCTTCTGCAATAAACGTAATAATGGGTGTTTTTATCTAATGAATTGATGCTTTCTTCAAGCTTACCCAGCGGTATTGTAATAGATCCACTTACAGTTCCTTGTGCAAACTCCGTTTCGTTTCTTACATCCAAGGGTTGTCCTTTTCCAACATTCTTGGCAAATTCTTCTGCCGATATGGAATGAATAGTTTTTACTTTTTCTCCTGCTTCTTTCCATGTATTAACACCACCTTTCAAAAAGCCTTTTACTTTGTCATATCCTATGCGTGCAAGCCTTATTACCGATTCTTTCTCCTTGTCATTATCGCATACTAAAATAATAGGAACATTATTGATGGTAGTTCCAACCCATACTGCAAAATCGCCGTTTAAGCCAATGTTTATTGAACCGGGTATATGCTCTTTGGCAAAATCAATAGGCATGCGTGTATCAAGTATAACAGCACCTGAGTGGCTTTCTTTTATAAAATCAGTAACAGTAAGACCTGTAACATGTCCGAGCAAGCTATCTATACCTTCCTCATACCCATTACGGTTTATTTTGGCATCTGTAAAAAAGTATTTTGGAGGGGCAGCTTGTCCGCTTGTCATATCATGAATAAAGGTTTTACGTTCCATTGACTGGAAAGCAGGATTCTTTTTTCTTTGTTCTCCAATAGTTGTCGTAGTTTCTTTACCAATATTTTTTCCACAGGCAGAGCCAGCACCATGACCGGGATAAACAATTACATCATCCGATAATTTTTTCAGTTTTTCAACAGAATCATACATCATAGAGGGGAGTTCGTCTTTCGACATATCATCAGCCGCAAGGTCAAGTCTTCCTATATCACCCACAAATAAAGTATCACCAGTAAAAATTGCAGAGGCTTTTCCCTTTGAATCTTTCAATAAAAAACAGGATGATTCCATGGTATGTCCGGGTGTGTGAAGAACCTGTATCTTTTCATTTCCTAATGGAAATTCCTCCATATCCTTCGCTACAGTAACATCGTATGCTGTTTTGGCAGTAGGGCCAAATATAATTTTAGCTCCTGTTTTCTTAGCCAGGTCTATGTGTCCTGATACAAAGTCAGCATGAAAATGTGTTTCAAAAATATATTTGATTTTAGCTTTTCTCGCAGTAGCCATATCCAAATAGTCCTGAATATCACGCAAAGGGTCAATAATTGCCGCTTCACCATTCGATTCAATATAGTATGCAGCTTGTGCAAGACATCCGGTATAAATCTGTTGTATATACATAGCAAAATTAGATATAATGCAAATTTAAGAAAGATAATTCGAAGAATAGGTGAGAAGGCTCACAAACATCGAAAAACTCCATTAAAAGCCTATTTTTCCTCTTGTTTTCTTCTTTTCTGAATGGATTTTCTTCTTTTTTAGCCTTTTAAACTGACTTTGTTTACTACGCTTGGTAGGAATACGCTTCTTTGTCTTCTTAAAGGCTCGTTCTAAAAGTTCATAAAACTTTTCAATAGTATTCTGCTTATTTAAAAGTTGGCTTCTGTCTTCCTGTGATACTATTTTCAAAATTCCTTCTTTGTTTATATGAGCTGCCAATTTTTTTGCGACCAAACTTTTTTGCTCCTCATTGAGCAGGGAGGAATTCAAATAATCAAATTGAAGTTCTACCTTTGTAGATAATTTATTGACATTTTGACCGCCTTTGCCACCACTTCTGCTTGCAGTAAACTTCCACTCGGAAGAAAAATCGGTATTTCTGATATTATTCATTTGGCTCATAAAGGTAGTAAAGTTAAAACGTTTGGAATTATTTTTTACTTTATCACTTTTTACGTATCGGGTCAAAATCAACAAGCCTACTATTCCCAGAAATTAGAAACTTACTTCTCTAAAGACCATAAAGTAAAAGACTTCGTGTCTATAAACAACAATGGAATTATAATTTTTTCTGGAGAATCAAGAAAGCTGGAAATAGTTTTAAGCTGGGCAGAAGTGAATTTACTTTCCCCAGTAATTAGCAACATTCCCGAGCCGGAATTGAAGAAACTCTTGATAGATAAAAAAGATAGTCTGCAATATTTAATTCGAAAAGATTCTATAAAAAAAAGGAATACGCCACATTCGCTCAATGGCATGAAAATAGCCATAGACCCCGGGCATATTGGCGGAGAATATCACATGGGCGAAACGGAAAGCCGCTGCATGACGCTGAATCTCGATAGCACTAAACAAATAGCATTGGTGGAAGGTAACCTTACCTTTTTCACTGCACTTTTATTGAAACATAAATTAGACAGCATGGGCGCTGAAACCATGCTTACGAGAAGCGATACAGGCATATCATCTCTGGGAATAACTTTTTTTGAATGGAAGAAAAAAGTAAAAAAAAGAGTCTATTTAGATAGCCTCATAAATAATAATCTTATTTCAGAAAAAGGAGTGCATTTACTTAGCGAACATTTATCAGATAAAGTTTTATTTACTGATGTTTTCGGCTCGGTGGATATGGCAGCAAGGGCTGAAAAAGTCAATGCTTTTAAACCTGATGTAACAGTAATAATTCATTATAATGTAAATGAAAAAAACCTCGGTTGGAAACACCCTACTGATAAAGATTATGTGATGGCTTTTGTTCCGGGCTGCTTAACTTCGGAGAATTTAAAAACACTGGCAGGAAGACTCAACTTTTTGAGATTATTACTCAGTCCTGATATTGAAAACTCCGTTAAGCTTTCATCCGCTGTGGTAAAAAAAATCTCCACGAAATTAAATGTACCCTTAGCAGAAAAAGAAGATGCAACCTATCTAACGGAACATTGTCTTTCAACGCCTGCAACGGGAGTATACTCGCGAGACTTAGCGCTTTCACGTATGATTAAAGGACCTTTAGTTTATGGCGAACCTCTTTATCAGGATAATAATACAGAATGTGTTTTGCTGACGACAATAAATTCGGAAAGGATAAAATTGGTGGCAGAGGCTTATTATGAAGGGATAGTGGAGTATATAGAGGGGAATAAATAGTGGATTTGCTTAGCTTTGTCCAGCTAAGATTATCTCTTTTGCCCATTTAGTTACCTTTTTGTTGTCTTCAATAACAAATTCTTGACCAATATCAGGGGACTGAAAGTAATCTTTTTTCCAAGGATCCTTACCACAATCATTAATTTCTACCTTACCAAAAAAATCTTTTAAATTCCAGCGACCTCTACTTTCTCCATTTTTTGTAAGTACTAAATTAGGATGGTAGTTGAAGCATCCCCCCCCCATGATATTTAGGTGCAAAACTTAGCTTATCACGTGCTGCATATATTGAGCCTGATATCATTTTGTCAGCATGGGAATGATATTGCATCCATTTGGGTATATCTGAAGGAGAATAATCATCCATACTAAATATTTTACCTACTTGTAGATAACCATATATTACATGTAAATCAGGTTCGTCTTTCATGGGCACATACTTGCCTTCTCTGTTTTTTTGTACTTTTCTAAACCATCCAAAAAATAGGAATAAATCATCTATGGAAACCTCATTTTTATTTAAAATCGTTTGTGCTCTGCTGGCTTGGCCAAATAATGGACGCCAGCCTTTTTCTCTAGGTCTAATGCCCCTCCTTAAATCTGGGTCAAGATGGCAATCATCACCACCCTCTTCCTTATAAATTTTCTTAAATTTTTGAAAAACTTTTTCGTATCTATAATAAGCTTTCTCGTAAATATCGTAGGCAGTATCAATTTTCACATGATTTTCTCCATAAACCTTGCGGATTTTAATAAATTTATTCCAATAGTCTGCCATCGTCCTGTGTAACTCATTAACTTCTTCTACAGGTAATAATATTCGATCTTTTATTTTTGTTCGAGGTTTTAATTCCTTTATAATTTCGAGATATGTTTTTTCACAATACTTTAACCTTGAAAACTTTTCGGTATCAAGTGGAGAAGGTATCGGCAGGGACAAAAGCGTACCATCAGGCAGTATAGGACTGGGCATTCCACCATTTTTACTATCAAATCCTTTTCTACTTAAAATTACTTTCATTGTATTAGATATTAATTTTCAATTATGTCTGGAAATTCTACTTTAGAATCAGAAGTGATTGATTCGTGAACACTCACTTGAACATTGTTAATTTCCCATTCTTTAAAGAAGAAATGAATCCGATGATGTTTAGGTCCATTATCGAACAAGTCAAATTCCCAATTCCATATTATAGAATAAGTTTCAGGCAATTCTATACTTCTCGTGAATATCTTATCTGGAAGACGCAGCTCTTCCTTTTGTTCTTCTTTATGTGAATATTTTTCAAAAAACTCTTCAACATGTGGTCTCATTTTAAATGTAATTCCTACAAGGTGTTCAAAGAATAAAACCAAGAAAGCTGTTTGATATAATTTTACGGTTTCTTCATCAATTTCAAAACCTAATATTTCGTTAAATAGAAACAGATACTTTTTATGATCCTTCTCTAAAACAGGCTCTATTTCCTTACATTTACGCAATATTTCAATACTAAAAAGGGACTCCTTCATAAGACTTATTCTTCTATATTCAAATCAAATATAGTCTATTTTTAATACTCTAGTTTTCAAATTTTTACTTACTTTTGTAAAAACGAAATAATGAAAGCTGCAATTAAAATAAGCAAGAACAGTATCTCATTAAAAAACGCCGGTATTGATTTGAGAGAATACGAAGAAGAGATTGCCGATTTTATGGCAGGGCTAAAAGCTCATATAATTTTGGTTAATGATGCATTTGTTCCTTGGGAAAAAGTAAAAAAGGAATTACAAAAGAAAAAGAGCAAAACAAAATAGTGAAAAATTATTCTGTTTTACTTTCAAAAACTGCTGCAAAGTTTCTCAAAAAAGTTCCCGGAAAAGTGCTTCACACTATTAACGAAAGGATTGAAGCGTTAGGACATGAACCACATCCTTATTATTCCCAACAACTTGTCGGACATAAAGGTCTATTTAAAATACGCGTTGGTGAATACCGTATTATTTATACCGTTAAAAATGAATTACTCCAAGTTCTAGTTATTGATATAGAACACAGGAGCAAAGTATATAAGAACTTATAAAATTTCCTCTACTGCGGATCCACATCAATTTTAATGCGGACTTTGGAGTAGTCCTTTCCCTTTTTAACAAATACATTTATTGAATCAGTTACCAGGTCTTTCATTTTGAGGGAATATTTATCCCTCTCTATTTTCAATAATATTTTTTTTTGGTAAAAATTCTGGACTTTAGTAACAAGAGGGTATTCAGGACCAAGCACGCGGTCATTGCCAAATCTAATTTTTAATGCATCAGCCAATACCGGAGACATAGCATCTAAATCCTCTTGGTGGCGGTGGCTTAGTGTTATTTCAATTAAGCGGGTAAATGGTGGGTATGCAAAATTTTTCCG
>Ga0206824_10040_pt1 | contig 41146 bp, 36 predicted proteins | sample Alteio_BWOrgCont_82_FD_152874 | JGI IMG/M metagenome (GOLD analysis project Ga0206824, IMG submission 152874) | Enriched cells from forest soil in Barre Woods Harvard Forest LTER site, Petersham, Massachusetts, United States -... | ecosystem: Environmental > Terrestrial > Soil > Temperate forest >...
GCTCGGTATGGATGTCCGTACTGCTACTTTCGCCATTTGTGGTTTTCATCAAGCTCGGCTTCTGGCGTGGGTTTACGCAGCATCCGGTTATACAGTGGAGCGGACCCGCGTCGAGCGCCGCCCTTTCTACGGCTGTGCTGGTGGCAATGTGGAATTACATGGGTTGGGACAATGCCTCCACGGTGGCTCAGGAGGTTCACAACCCTCAGCAGGCCTATCCGCGGGCGATGATTGGATCGACAGTGCTGGTGGCGGCGACGTACATCCTGCCGCTTGCGGCCATGGCGCTGGCCGGGCTTGCGGTGAGCAACTTCGAAACCGGCGACTGGATCTCGGCCGCTGCACAGATAGGCGGCCCGTGGCTGGGATGGGCCGTGGCTGCAGGCGGAGTAATCACAGGCGTGGGCATGTTCAATGCGCTGGTGATGAGCTATTCCCGCGCAGACGCAGTACCACCAGTGCCACAAATTCCAGCATAAGGCTCGATCCATACAGCACAATGTCGATGGTGATGAGCTATTCCCGGCTGCCGATGGCGATGGCCGAGGACCGGATGCTGCCACGCATCGTGGCCAGCCGCAACAGCCGCGGCGTGCCGTGGGTCAGCGTTATTCTCTGCGGTCTGGCGTGGGCGCTGGCGCTCAAGCTGCCTTTTGAAAAGCTCATCACCATCGACATTGTGCTGTATGGATCGAGCCTTATGCTGGAATTTGTGGCACTGGTGGTACTGCGTCTGCGCGAGCCGGGGCTGGCGCGACCGTTCAAGGCTGGCAACCTGACCTGCGCGTGCCTGCTGGGCGTAGGGCCTGCGGCGCTGATGGTCTATGCGCTCTACGCTTCGAGAGCTGATGAGGTGAAGCTGGGTAATAAATCCATCTCCGCGTTGCTTTTCTCGCTGATGGTGGCACTGCTGGGACCTTTGCTTTACCGTTTTGCAACGCCGCGTGCCGGACGGAGCAGAGAAATTTGCGCGTCCGCAGATGCGACGGAATAATTTTGAGGCAAAAGAGAACGCCGTTCTGAGGGAACTAAGAAAGCCCTGCAGAACGGCGTGCATTGTTTCATTCCTTAGCTTTACTTGGCGGCCTTCAGAAGCTTGCTATCCGGCGCCGCTGCAACTTCTTTGCGTCCGGCATTTTCTTCAAAGCGGCGGGCGCATTCAATGACCTTGTCGCGCGCATGAGCAGCATCCTGCCATCCCTTGATCTCGACGCGCTTGAGTTCCAGATCCTTGTAGATCGAGAAGAAGTGCGTGATCTCCTTGAGCATGTGAGGATAGATATCGGTGTAATTCCACACGTTTGAATAGCGCGGATTGTTCTTGCCGACAGCCAGCACCTTTTCGTCAGGAACACCCTGATCGAGCATCTCCAGCACGCCGATGGGGCGAACCTCCTGCACGCAGCCGGGGAAACTGGGACCGGGCACGAGCACCACTACGTCCAGCGGATCGCCGTCTTCGCTCAGCGTGGAGGGGATAAAACCGTAATCGCCGGGGTAGTGGACTGGCGAGTGCAAATTGCGGTCGAGCTTGAAGACGTGAAGTTCCTTGTCGTACTCGAACTTCTGCGTCCCCTCCTTCGGAATCTCGATAACGGCGCGAAACACCTCAGGGAAGCGGTCACCAATCGGCAACTCGAGGTAGTTCACCATAATGTTCTTTCTCCTATTCTCTTTTTAGCCCAGTCCGCAGGGCAGACATACTGAAATATTGAAAATGGAAGTTCTGCATCGTTAGATGCAGATCCATGACAGATAGAAAAATTCCGGGATAAACAACGGGCTGCTCTTTTGCGGACCACGTGTAAACGCAGCTTAACTACTATAATCAAGGATGATGAAGGCGCATGTCTACGTTACGTTGAAGACCTCGGTCCTGGATCCACAGGGCCAGACCATCCAGAACGCCCTCCGCAAGATCGGCTACGACACGGTAGAGGGGGTCCGCCAGGGCAAATATTTTGTGCTGAACCTGGATAGCAGCCTCACCGGTGACAAAGCTCGCGAACAGGTGGAACGGATTGCCCGCGACGTTCTGACGAACCCGGTTATCGAAGAATTTACCTACCGGATCGAGGAATAGCAGGCTCCTTCGCGGCTATCCCTGCATCTTCAGATTTGCCTTAAAAGTCGTCCCATACAATACAAGCCATGTGCGGAATCGTCGGCTATGTCGGGTCTCGTAAGGTTGTTCCTGTTATTGTCGAAGGCTTGCGCCGCCTGGAGTATCGCGGCTATGACTCTGCGGGCATTGCGGTAGGCGGACCTCATTCCGCGCTGCTGGAAGTTTGCCGCGCGCCGGGAAAGCTGCAGAACCTGGAAGCTGTCCTCAAAGACTATCCGCTTGATGGAACGTATGGCATCGGCCATACGCGCTGGGCTACGCATGGTCGGCCTACGGAAGAAAATGCGCATCCACACCGCGACTGCACGGGGCGAATTGTAGTAGTGCATAACGGAATTGTTGAAAATTATCTTGAATTGAAGCGCGAACTGACCGCGCTCGGCCACAAATTTGTGACCGAGACGGACACCGAGATTATTGCGCACTTGATCGAGCAGATCCAGAAAGATGCAGAAGATGCAGGTGCGCCCCTCAAGCTGGAAGATGCCGTGCGGCGTGCGGTCAAACTGTTGACCGGCGCTTTTGCGCTTGGCATTCTTTCTGCCGCAGAGCCGGACAAAATCGTTACCGCACGGTTTGGCCCTCCAGTGGTCATAGGCGTTGGCGAGAACGAATCTTTTATTGCGTCCGACGTGCCGGGCATTCTTCACTACACACGCAATATAGTTTTCCTTGCCGATGGCGATATGGCCATCCTGACGCCGCAGGGCGTTACCTTTACGGACTTCGACGGAAACACGGTCCAGCGCGAACTGACTCGTATCCATTGGGATCCGATCCAGGCGGAAAAGGGCGGTTTCAAGCACTTCATGCTCAAGGAGATCTGGGAGCAGCCGCGCGCCATTCGCGACACGACGCTAGGGCGCATTTCGCTGGATTCAGGCGAGGTATTTCTGGGCGAAATGGACCTGCCCGACGACGAACTGGCCCACGCAGCCAGCATCAGCATTGCAGCCTGCGGCACAAGCTGGCACGCTGGGTTGGCAGGCAAATACATGATTGAGCGTCTGGCTCGCCTGCCGGTGGATGTGGACTATGCGAGCGAGTACCGCTATCGCAATCCCATTCCCAACCCTGCCGCGCTGGGCCTGCTGATTACGCAATCGGGTGAAACAGCCGACACGCTTGCCGCTCAGCGTGAAATGAAAGCGCTCGGCTCAAAGACCATTGCCATCTGCAACGTGGTTGGCGCAATGGTGGCTCGCGATGCACATGGCGCCATCTATACACATGCGGGGCCGGAGATCGGAGTCGCATCCACAAAGGCGTTTACTTCGCAGCTGACCGCGCTGTTTCTGCTCGCGCTGAAACTTGGACAGCTGCGCGGCTATGTCGACAAGGCTCAATCTGTGGTGCTAATGGAAGAGCTGAACAAGGTTCCTGCGAAGATCGAAGAGATTTTGCGTTCTGCTTCAGAACATTGCGAAAAGCTGGCTGCGAGTTTCTCGAATGCACGTGACTTTTTGTATCTCGGACGTGGCATCCATTTCCCTATCGCGCTTGAAGGCGCGCTAAAGCTCAAGGAAATTTCGTACATCCACGCTGAAGGCTACCCTGCGGGCGAGATGAAGCACGGGCCCAATGCGTTGATTGACGAAACGCTGCCGGTGGTTGTGCTGGCCACGCGCGATGAGGCTGATCCGGCGTCGAAGCTGCGGTACGAAAAGACGCTCTCCAATATTCAGGAGGTCACTGCACGCTCGGGCCGTGTGATTGCGATCGCGACCGAGGGTGACTCGACCATCGGCCAGCTTGTGGAGCAGACGATTTTCATTCCCTCTGTGCCAGAGCTGCTTGCGCCGATTCTCGAAGTGGTTCCGTTGCAGCTACTGGCGTACTACATTGCTGTGCGTCGCGGCGCGGATGTGGACCAGCCGAGGAATCTGGCCAAGTCGGTTACTGTGGAGTAATCGCTACAGCTTTTCGAGATTGGCGAACTTTTCCATCAGCTTCTTCATGCCGTGACGCGCGAACATCACCGTGAGCTTGGCATCTTCGCCCTCACCCTCGCGCATCAGTACCGTGCCTTCGCCGTATTTGCTGTGCCGGACGCGCTGGCCTTTCTTCAGACCTGCTGCACCTGTCGGCTCGGGTAGATCCATTGATGGTCGCGCCTTAACAGAGCCACCTTTGCCTCCGAAGAACCGCGCGATGTTGTCCAGGGATCCTGCACCTGGCGGCGCTCCCGCGCTTTTACCTTTCGGGCTTGCATTGCTGCTGTTGCCATAGCTGTAAGTAAGCTTCGGCCGTTCCTGGCTTTCATTTTCGTAATCGAAATGCTGATCGCCGAATTCGCTTTCGTTGTTGCGGCGTCCAGCACTGAATCCCGATCGATAGCCTGCCTGCACCAGCCCACGCGGGCTTAGGTTTTCCATCAGCATTGGCGGAATCTCTTCAAGAAACCGAGAAGGAATGCTCTGCTCCGGCGCATCGTTTCCATAGCGGCGCCGGTAGTGCGCGCGTGACAGCACCAGCGTGTTCATGGCGCGTGTCATGCCTACGTAGCAGAGGCGGCGTTCTTCTTCGAGTTCTTCCGGATTGTTGAGCGTACGCGAGTTCGGAAAGAGGCCTTCCTCCATGCCGGAGAGAAAGACCAATGGAAATTCGAGGCCCTTGGCCGCGTGGAGCGTCATGAGAGTGACGCGCGCTTCGGGGTCAAACTGATCCGCCTGAGAAGCCAGCGCGGCGTGGTCCAGAAATTCAGCCAGCGTTTCCCCGCGAACTTCGGCGTCATGTGCTGCGTTGGCCAGTTCCTTCAGGTTTTCAATCCGGCTGGTGGCCTCTGGCGAACCTTCCGCTTCGAGAGCCTTGATATATCCGGAGCGGTCGATGATAAAGCGGATTAGTTCGGGTAGTGTGGCTGCGTCGCCCGGCGCGCGAAACGGCTCCCGCTGTTTTGCGCTTTGATCTGCGTCTATGACAGTTTCAGCCGACTTCGGCATCTTTAAAAATGCCTTTTTCGGTTCAGCCTTTTTCTGCGTAAATGGGGAGAAGTCTGCGAAGTCCAGCAGGGGCATTTGCGCGGAGTCTGTGTCGTCATTCCCGCCGAAGCTGAAATCAGTGCCCTCATCGCTCGATGCTTCTGAGCCGAAGGAAAAGTCCGTGTCGCCATCGCCGGCTTCTGTTGCGCCTACATCCGCGGCGAGCTTGCCTGCGAAATCCGGGTCCATCATGGCCTGCGCGTCAACCATCAATTGCTGGAAGCTCTCAAGCGCCATCAACGCGCGCGTGGGAATCAGCTTGTTTTTGATTGCCGCGGAGATTGCCTCCCAGGAGGATGTGTTTGTCTCAAGCGCAAGCCGCTCCAGCGTGGCTAGCGTGGTGGCGCCGATGCCGCGGGCGGGTACATTGATGATGCGCTGGAGCGCCATGGAGTCATGCGGGTTCGCGATCAGGCGCAGGTAGCCCATCATGTCCTTGATTTCTGCGCGATCGTAGAAGCTGAAGCCGCCGACCATGGTGTAGCGCACGCCGTAGCGACGGAGAGCTTCTTCTACCAGTCGCGACTGCGAGTTGGTGCGATAGAGCACGGCACATTTGCCTTGTTCACCCTCGGCGCTGGTCTCGCGTAGAAATTTCTGGATGCGGTCGGCAATAAAGAGCGCTTCATTTTCGCCGTCGGGGGCTTCATAGTAGCCAATCATCGATCCGCCCTGACGGTCGGTCCAGAGCTTCTTACCTTTACGGCGAAGGTTGTTGGCTACTACTGCACCGGCGGCTTCGAGAATGGTTTGCGTGGAGCGGTAGTTCTGCTCCAGACGAACGATTTTGGCGTTCGGGAAATCTTTTTCAAACTCGAGGATGTTGCGAATGTCTGCGCCGCGCCAGGAGTAGATGCTCTGGTCTTCGTCGCCGACGGCGCATACGTTCTTTGCTTCGCCGGCCAGGAGCTTCATCAGCTCGTACTGCGGGCGGTTTGTGTCCTGATACTCGTCTACAAGCAGATAGCGATAGCGGCGCTGGTAGCGCTCGCGTGTGGCTTCAGAGACCTTGAGCAGGCGGGCGGCTTCAAGCAGCAGGTCGTCGAAGTCGAGGGCGTTGTTCTTTTTTAGCTCGTCTTTGTACTGGCGATAGATGTGGGCGATGCGCTCGGAGTTTGCGTCCTTTGAGTCGAGATAAAACTCCTGCGGGTCCACCATGTGGTTCTTGGCCCAGGAGATTTTGCCTAAAACATTGCGCGGCGTGAGCTGCTTGGTGTCGAGGCCCATGCGGCGCATGACTTGCTTGACGATGTTTTGCTGGTCGTTCTCGTCGTAGATGGCGAAGGTGCGTGTTAGGCCCTGGCCGTTGACCTGGAGGGCTTCGATGTCCCGGCGGAGAATGCGGACGCAGAGCGAGTGGAAGGTGGAGATTAAGGGCTTGGCGAGTGACGAGTGGCCGAGGAGGCGTTCTACGCGTTCGCCCATTTCGGAGGCGGCTTTGTTGGTGAAGGTTACGGCGAGGATTGAGTCCGCGGCGACGCCTTTTTCCTCGATCAGCCAGGCGATGCGGCTGGTGATGACGCGGGTCTTGCCCGAGCCTGCGCCAGCCAGGATCAGCAGCGGGCCTTCGGCAGTTTCCACAGCTTCGCGCTGCTGGGGGTTCAGATTGGCAACAAGGGAGGGCAACGCTGGGGTCCGGTGGGAAGAGTCCTTTTACCAGTTTACCTGTTGCGGGGTTTTCGGATTTTCTGGGAGTTATCCTGTGCGGCTGTGCTTTCGAAGTGATGTTTTTTGTGTGGATTGCGGACACTTGCACAGTTTCTGGAGAAATCTTTATGCGATCTTCATTTTGAAACTGTGCGGATCTGTGCAGCACAGTTCCTGTGCTGCACAGAGGGACTGAAGGGACTGAGGGGACTAAGGGACTGCAAGAGCTTTGAGTCATGTCATTTCTCCTCCTTTCTTTCGGTGTGAAGTGTGCCGTGAACATGAAACGGCCCGAATCCGTGATGGACTCGGGCCGTTACTTTTCTCTGCTGATTATGAGTGTGACAGAAATGGGGCTAATTTTGTGCAAACTATTTGAGGGGGTGGGACGGTACGAAAGGGTATTGGACTTTGGTAATGAGGAGAATGGGGACTAAGGGACTGAGGGGGCTAGGGGACTCCAAAGCAAAAGCAGGTCCTTCTCTCCGGCTGAAAAACGCCTACGGTCAGGATGACGGACGCTGGTGGGAGTTGAAGGAGCGAGGGAGGGAGCGGGTATTCTGATGAGGAAATGACAGATCTTGCTCAGTTTCCTGCTCCGTCTCATGCTTCGGGTCGTGTGGCCGTTTATTGTGCCTCTGCTGTGGGCAACAATCCTGCTTACCTGGCTGAGGCTGAGGCGCTTGGCAACGCCATTGCTGCGGCGGGGTTGGGGCTGGTGTATGGCGGGGCGAATTGCGGGCTGATGGGCGCGGTGGCCGATGCTGCGCTGACCGGCGGGGCCGAGGTGATCGGCGTGCTGCCGGAGGTGCTTTCAGGGCGGGAGATTGCGCATGTGGGGCTGACGCGACTGGAGCCGGTTTCATCCATGCACGAGCGCAAGGCGCGCATGGTGGAGCTGGCCGATGTTTTTCTAATTTTGCCCGGAGGGTACGGGACGCTCGATGAGCTGATGGAAGTGCTTACCTGGGCGCAGCTCGGGATTCATGCGAAGCCGTGCATCCTGATCAACACGCTGAACTACTGGGATGGGCTGTTGAGCTTTCTTGACCTGGCTGTGCGGGAAGGCTTTCTGAAGGCGCAGAACCGGGGGCTGATGCGGGTGGCTGCTGATGCGGAGGAAGCCGTGGGGATGGTGGTTGAGGCAGGGCAAGGTAATAAGGCTTTATAGACGAAGCCAAAGCTATAAAAGTCGTACCTATCCTTCTCTTTGTGCGAAGGGTAGGCCGGCCAGCCGGAAGGTTACTTCCTATATGGGCGTTTATGAGGAGTCATTTCGTTTCGTGTAACACGCCAGGCATCGATTCCGCTCTATGACTGTTTTGCAGCAGCATAGGATCCCGGAGGTTCACGGAAGGGTTCAACATCAATGCGCTCGTAACGCACCTCCAGTATCGTCAGGCGCTCTTTGCCGCCCGGTGCTTCGAGAACCACGCTGTCCCCCTCAGCCGACCGCATTAACGCGCGGCCCAGAGGTGACACCCAACTGACATGGTTGCGGTCGAGGTCGACCTCGTCGGTGCCGACGATGCTCACCTCTCGCTCCACTCCCGCGGCATTGGTATAGAGCACCGTTGCACCGAAATACGCCTTCGTCGCCCGCAGGCCCGATCTCGGAGCTTCCGGATCCATTACTTCTGCAGCTTCGATCCGCTTTGAGAGAAGGCGAATCCGCCCATCGATCTGCCGCAGCCGACGTTTGGCGTACTGATAATCGGCGTTTTCACTGCGATCGCCATTGCTGGCAGCCCACGCTACGACCTCCGCCACAGCCGGGCGGTCCTTGATGAGCAGAAACTGATGCTCCTCTTTCAGGCGCTTAAGTCCGCCGGGGGTGATGTAGTTCTTGGCTTGCACTGCCGGCGAGTCATCTTGTGGTCTTCTGGTAAAGCCTTTACGCATTTCGTATTATTCCATCGCAAAATCGAGCAGGTTCTCCCAATGACAACGGATGACGGCCACTGTGAGAGATAGTAAGCGGGTACCTTCTCATGACACCGGCCTCATCGCGGCATGAGTGGGATGGCGTTGCGTCCAGGAAGAGCGTTTATCGTTACTGATTTTTTGATCCTCAATCAGGCCGCAGTATTGCGATACTATTTCGTCTCAGAGATCAGACCGAAACATCTTCGACGGCACCATCGTAGTGGTCCCGTTGGCGTTCTCTATGATGTCGTAACCCATTTCCCGCGCTCGCCTGATCGTCTCGCCTTTCACATCTTGTTTCGGCTCTTCAACTGGAGCGGGAGCGATGTGGATGCGCTTCGGGAGTTTTGTTCTTTTCAAGAAACCGCTCAGCTCTCCCCATCCGTTCTTCTGGTTGTACCGCCATTTGACGTAGGGCCTTGCACCGTCAGCTCCGAAGAATGGCGTCTCTAAGTACTCTCGCTCCACCTTGTGAAGCTCTCGCGCGCTCCCATCGTTGTTGACTTGCACGTAAGGATAGGGCTGCCTATCGCTCTGCTCGGGGCTCACAATCGCAAAGCCTTCAGTTTTGCGTGGAAAGAGAGACTGAATGGAGTTTTGTCCCTGCGGGCGCCAGCCAAAGAGGCGGAGTATCAGGAAAAAGGGCAGAAGCAAAATCACGACGACGACTAGAAATATCTGCATCAGCGTTTTCATCGCAGCCCCTTTCCTGTTCAATCATATTCAACGCCGCCTTTGCCTGCGAATCTCACGAAGAATCACGATCTAGGCCAATCCTGTCATTGACGGCATTGCGCAGCCTTTGCTTGCACCCGAGATAGCGCTCAGTGGTCTGAACGGATACATGACCAAGTAAGAACTGAATTTGTTCCAGTTCGCCTCCAGCCAGATGACACAGCCGGGCACAGGTTCTACGCAGATCGTGTGGAGCGATCACACCGATGCCGCAATCTTTAGCCGCTTCGCGGACTATGGACCAAATTACCTTCGCAGTAAACCCACAACCTTGAACACGTCCTGTCTTACCTATTGCACGGAAGAGCGCTCCGTTCTGAAGCTTCGCCGCATCTGCCCACGCATCGACGGCCGACTTCACCCAACTGGGCACAGGGATCGTCCGCATGTGGCGGCCTTTGCCGATGAGATCTGCAAGCACCCAGTGTTCTTCTCGAAGCTCGAAGTCCTCCATCTTAACGGCAACGAGCTCCGCTCTGCGTAGGCCGCAGCCCAGAAGCATGGCCAATACTGCATGGTTACGCAGGTCGCGCAGTTGCTTGCCGGAATGAACAGCGAGCAGCTGTTTGCCCTGTTCAACGCTAAGCCAGTTCCCAACTCGAACGCCCAGCCGCTTTGCTCCTTTGACCCTGCGAATGCCAGCGGCGAGGTCAGGACTTAAGAGTCCACAATCCGAAGCCTCATATGCGAGCCTCCGAACCGCAGCTAAGCGGAGATTGATAGTTGAAGGAGCGTATCTACGCTGCTCCAAAGCGATGCGATAGCGGATCACTACTGTTTTGTTGAACGCTAGGCGTGGTTCTGAACAGTACCACTCGATGAAGTCGCGGATCGCATGTTCATATGACCTTCGTGAGTTCAAAGATGGAAGGCTGTTGAGAACCGCTGATTTTGAATAATCGAGATCAGGGAGTTTGAGGACACTCTTAGGCTTCTTCGCTCTTTTTGCCATGCTTACGGCCTCCTAGCCGTGGCGAAAAGAATCTCTCAACCGGATTACTCCCTATAAGTCGGCTTATCGGAAGGGATGCGGCTCGGCCAGTTATTCCCGAGAAGTGCGTTTCCCAATCCTCGCTTTGATCCGATCAGTCGGGTAGCGGTCCTAGAATATCGATCTTGTATTTGGCGCAGAGCATTGTCAGCTTCGCAAAGTCCGGCGTGGAGGGTGTGGGGAGAACGCGCTGCTCTGCAGGGTCGGCCATCTCAGTCATCATTCCTACAAATCCGGTGCCGGGCATTGCCAAAATAAGCATGGTGGAGGGAGTGGCGCTGGTGCACCGGATTCCGTGCGGACGATTGCGTGGCAGGAATATGTATCCGGACGGACCGAGGACTGTCTTCTTTCCTTCGCAAATAAAAGTAAACTCGCCGTCGAGCACAAAGAATGCCTCATCCTCGACATGGTGGAGATGGTACGGCGTGGCATGGCCCGGCGGCGCTGTATGGTGAACCAGAGAAAATGCACCGCCCGTCGATTCACTTGTTGCCAGGACAACGTTCAGACTATTGAGGAACCAATAGGCTGGGGCATCGGCTGTGGAGGCAGTCAGGGGCAGAAGTTCAGAAAGCATTGTCGGCTCCTTATGGCTTGGGGTTGCTAAGGAAGGTGGCTTGGGAAGCGAGGCCAATTTTAGCAGTTCGATTCTGCAAAGAATGCTTTGGCTGCGATTTTTTCCCCTGCGCGCTGCTATCGGTGGCGTGAAAGTAGGCTTTCGGTCACGGCGGGATGGTGCTAGAAACATTCCGACTCAGCAGAGACTGAATGATGTGGTGAATACGGGGAGCCCGGGGTTTATTCCGCGGGTTTCATGAGCTTGAAAAAAAAGTAACGCCAGGAGGCACTATGCGTGAAGAACAGATACGCGAGGCACTGAATGCGCATTGGGGTGCGTCGGCAGCGGGTGATGCGGATGCGGAACACGATATTTACGCTGACGATGCTGTTTGCGATTATCCGCAGTCAGGCGAGCGGATTTTTGGGCGGAAGAATTTGCAGGCGCTGCGGAGTCATCACCCGGGCAAGCCTTCAGGGTTTGAGGTGAAGCGGATTGTGGGAGCAGGTAATTTGTGGGTTACCGAATACACGATCCACTATCAGGAGCGGCGGGCGTTTACGGTGAGCATTATGGAGTTTCGCGAAGGAAAGGTTGTGCATGAGACGCAGTATTTTGCCGATCCGTTTGAGGCGCCGGAGTGGCGTAGGCAGTGGGTTCAGCAGATTGGGTGATGACGCATTGAATTGGGTTCTCCTGGTTTCGCAACGCTTATATAATTTTTGCGCTGGCATTAAGTAGGGTTGGAATGTCTCGTCTTGCTGCAGGAATCCCAATTCGCGCGCTGCTGATGGTAACGCTTTGCGGTTTCACAACGATGGCGCAGCCTCAGAGTGTGAGCCCTGCGACTGCGCCTCAGAGCTTCGAAACGGCATCTCTGAGACTGGTGGCTTCTGGCGAAGGAGGGCTCAGCTCCGTGTCGCCGTGGGGATCGCACCAGTTCAGGGCCACGAACATCTCCCTGGGCAATCTGCTTTCTATGGCCTACGGCGTTGATCCCCGATACATCAAAGGGATTCCCGCACAGCTTGAAGATGCTGAATACACAATTGCAGCGACTGCATCCGGGGACCAGGGCTTGACCTACGAGCAAATTCACGCGCCACTGCAAAAGCTTTTGGCCGAACGACTTCACCTGGCAGCTCATACGACGATGACTCAAGCCTCCGGGTATCAGTTGACTGTCGCAAAGAAGGGACCAAGGCTGACCCCAGCGAAAGCAGAAGAGCAGCCGTATGTGTACCTTTTCGCGAACGAGATCAAAGCACAATCGGTCACTCTTGGATCATTCGCCGATATGTTGACCAGGATTGTGGAGCAGCCGGTGAAGGATGCAACAGGGATTGGCGGAAAGTATGACTTTGACCTTCACTTCGCACGTCTGGACCAGCAGGATTCTGATCAGCCATCCCCTTTTACTGCTCTTGAAGAGCAGTACGGTCTGAAGCTCGTCTCCTCTAAGGTTGATGTGCTCTCTCTTGTCGTTGACCACGTGGACCTGACACCTGCTGAGAACTAACAGCTTCTCGACTTACTTCACGGCCAACGTGAAGGCGGCGTCATTCTCTTCGCTGGATAAATTTCTCCACGGCTCAGCCTGCTACTGCTTCAAACTGATTGTCTGCGGCTGGATGGATGATGGATGCGGGGACGGGTGGGCAGCCTCGGGCGTATTGGCGGGGGGAGCAGCCCATGGTGCGTTTGAAGGCGGTGCTGAAGGCGCTTTCGGATTCGTAGCCTAGTGTTAGAGCGATTTCTGCGATGGAGTTGCGGGTGTTGGCGAGCTTGTCTGCGGCGACTAACATGCGCCAGCGGGCGAGATATTCCATGGGCGAGTTACCTACGATCTCTTTGAAGCGCTGCGCGAAGCTGGAGCGGGACATGCCGGCTTCTTCGGCTAGCTCCTGCAGGGTCCAGTGGCGGGCGGGAGTGGAATGCATGGCCTGGATGGCTGCGCCGATCTGCGGGTCAGCGAGAGCGAAGAGCCAGCCGACGCCGCCCTGTGGACCTTCTGTGAGGTAAAGGCGGAGTGCCTGCACGAGCATCATGTGGGCGAGATGCTGGACGATGAGGAAGCTGCCGGGGCGTGGGTCGCTGAGCTCATGCCGCATACGTTCGAGGGACCAGCGCATGGCGGATTTGTCGGATTCATGGCGGATGTGCGCGATGGTGGGAAGGACATCGAGCAGGATGCGGGCGTGGCTGCCGGTGAAGGCGAAGTGGCCGCCGACGATGCAGCACTCTCCTCCGCCGTTGATGAGGGCGAGACGGCCATCGGTGAGCTTTGGTTTGCAGGCAAGGAAGGTGCGGAAGTCGGTGGGCGGCGCGGAGAGATCTGTGGCGAGGCAAAAAGGGCGACCATGCGGAAGCAGGAAGCAGTCGCCGGCGGCGAGGCGCAGAGGCTCTGAAATGCCTTCCACGACGAGCCAGCACTGGCCGGAGACGACGGCGTAGCACTTGATGCCGTCATGGCGGGGGAACTGGACGGAGATGCTTCCGCCGACGTCAAAGCCGCCTGCGACGTAGGTGTGTGGCTTGAGGAGCGAGAGTACGTCGGAGAGCGGGTCGAGTTCGTTGGTCAACGGGTTCATTTATGCATCCTGCGTGATGATCAATCCGGGCTGGAGTTGGACGATTGCGAAGGTATTACGGATTTCCAAATATAGATCGTACGCCTTTTGAGGATTATTTTCCTGATAGTGAGGCTGCAGAAGCAGCTTTACAGGAGATGCGATCATGCGTGTTTTTGTTACCGGTGCGGCAGGATTTATCGGCTCCGTTCTCGTTCCTGAACTACTTAGCGCGGGGCATAGTGTGCTTGGCCTTGCGCGCAACGACGCCAACGCTGAAAAGCTTACTGCGGCAGGCGTCGAGGTTCATCGCGGCGACCTTACAGACCTGGCCAGCCTGCGGTCCGGCGCGGAAAAGTCCGATGCCGTTATCCATCTGGCTTTCGTTCATGACTTCACAAAGTTTGCCGAGAACTGCGCCATCGACAAGGCGGCTATTGATGCCATTGGCGAAGTGCTGGCCGGCACTGAAAAGCCTCTGCTGACGACGGGAGGGTTGGCGCTGATGGCCGATGGCCGCTCTGCGACGGAAGACGATCAGCCATCGCCGCGCCTGCCGCGAGAGTCCGAGGTGGCAACGGATGCGCTGGCCAAGCGCGGTATTCGTGCTTCGACAGTGCGTCTGCCCCAGGTTCATGATCCGGTGAAGCAGGGCCTGATCACCTATGTGGTGCAGATAGCCCGTGAGAAGGGTGTTTCGCCTTACATCGGCGAGGGGCTCAATCGCTGGCCCGCGGCGCATGTTACGGATGTTGCCCACCTCTACAAGCTTGCGCTGGAGAAGCTGGCACAAGACAAGAGCGAAGCGGGCAAGAAGTATCATGCCGTGGCGGAAGAGGGGGTGACAATGCGGGAGGTTGCCGAGGTGGTTGGCGTGGGACTGAAGGTGCCCGTCAAGAGCATTTCACCGGAAGAGTCGCAGGCGCATTTTGGCTGGATGGCAATGTTTGCGGGACTGGATATGCCGGCGACAAGCGCGCTGACGCGGCAGCGGCTGGGATGGAAGCCGAAGGGTCCGGGGATGATTACGGATCTGAAGGCGATGAAGTACTAAGCGGGAGAGAGTTGCAATCCCAGGTCCCCAAGTGCGAGGGACCTGGGGCACCCAGCTCCCTCGGAGAGCCTCGTTACGCTAGAGCTTTGACTCCCTTATCTTCTTGGAAAACTCTCTTTGAAGCTGCTTGAAAAGATCCTCGTGTGGGAGTGATGCATTTTTGAAGAATCTGGACATGCTCTCTGTACGTCCATCATGAGCAACATTCACCATGAAAATATGAACTGCCAGAGCGCCAAGCATAGCCTCACGTGTCAGATCATGGACAAGTCCGGCGTTCATCGAAAGACATCTATCATCTTGCGATCGAGCCCCGTGCATCACATCGGATCTTAGGTCGTATGCTTGTCGAGCATCTCTATATGCAATTTCAACTTTTCCGTTACCAAGTCCAGTCGCCAAAAGTGCCACTCTTTGGCAAAAGTTATGTGTTATGCCTTGCCTGAGACGCTCAGTAGACGTCAATCGTTCGAGAGCTGCTATCCATTTGACAATCTGTACGCCTCCTCTGTAAAATTCTGCACAAACATTTGAAAGCGACGAAAGTTAACTGGCCCAAGTTCAAACTGCTCAGGCGGTGACGGTGGGGAATTTGGGTGGGATGGCCCATAGTGTAAAAGAACACATGGAAAGTGATAGCACGCTTCCACATGTTCCGTTTCTGATTTGGCGATGTAGGACTTGAGAAGTCGGACTAATTCTTCATCGTCAGTCACGTTATCAATCGCGATCTGAAAGACATTTTCACGAATAATCTCGGCTATGCGCTTCGTACTTAAGTCATTGCTATTAGCAGCTTCGTCGACGAGCCTGCGTGCTGACCGTTCGATTGCATCGATCCCGGCTCTGCGGCAAAGGATCATATCCCGAGTGCCAGGCCTATATATATGACAGAGATTGTCTTCGGGGTACTCTTTGTAATGATTGCGGGTCGCGGCCATGTCTGAATTTTCGACGGCTTTTTGCTCGAGTTGCCAAAGGTATATGACGCCTTCCATAAGACACTCATAATCCGCGACATACTCAGATACTAATGCCGAATCTTGTGTGCTCATCTATCCCCCCCGGGAGGAAATGACAACCCCAAAATATGCGAAGAAAAAATTAGCGATATAATCCGCACGCGCATAGAGAAAGAATCAGTGGGTTGAGGCTGGCTCAGGATGGCAACTCTATTTGAGGCTTTGCGTTAGTTGGGTGCGCCGGTAAGCTTCGTTGCGGCTAGTTGGCATTCGCCGCAGTGGCAATGGCGGCGGAGGTATTCCCATGAGTAGATGCCGGCGGAGTGGCCGTCCTGCCAGTTGAGTTGGATGGCGTAACGACCGACAGCTTGGGCGCTGGTGGGTTTGGCTGGCGGCGTGTACATGGGCAGGAGGTCGCCTTTTGCGGCTTTGGGCTGGCCGGCGATGCGGCCTTCCTTGGTGCGCTCGTCGATGCAGGTGGCGCAGGGGCAGGCGTTGCGGAGCCATTTGAAATCCCATGCGCTCTTGTGACCGTCCTGCCAGTCGATTTCGAGTCCCTTGCCTTCAGTGATGAGCACGCGCACCTTTGCGGGCGTCATGGCGGTGCGGCTCAGCGGCTTCTGCGCTGCTTCCATGCGCGCCTGATCTTCGGCGCTGACGAAACGGATTCCTTCGTGGCTCATGTACCTATTTTAATTGACTAGAGCCTACTGCCCACTGAACTGGAACTCACTGGTTGTGGGTCAGCTTGATTGAAAGAAAATCCCTCAGGGGCTAAAGCCCAGAAGTTTTGTAGTTTTTCTCGGCACGGCTAAAGCCGTGCCCTTTCAAAGCAATTGCAACCTGAGACGTTACTAACGCACTTCAATGTTTGCCTTGATCGGGAGCGGGCTCGTGGTCATAGCTGATCGCGCGTGTCAGCTGCCACGCGCCGTTGCGATAACGCCATACAGTGATGAATTTAGCCTGGCCATCGCCTTCCGATGGTTGATTCGGATGGGTGAAGCGATGCATGCCGATTTCGACAGCGCCATAGTGCGCCAGAGGATGGACCTCTAATGTGCCGGGTGTAAGCTCGCGATGGACTTTGCCGCAGATGTTGTTTTGAATTGCCTCCAGAAAGGTCGCTTTGCCAACGGACAGGCCTGTCTTGTCGTGATAAAACTCAAGATCGTCGGCTACCAGCTTACTTATGGTGGCGAGATCGCAGGAGTTGTAGGCATCAAATATCTGCTTGTCGAGAGCCGCTACATTAGCAAAAAGCTGATCGGGCGCATGGGGCACAGGCTGTTGAGTCTTCCATGCTGCGTCGGCGGGCCGTGTGTCGACTACGATCTGTGTGCCGGGATCGGTGGGGATTCCGGAGACATTGCCGCTAAGATGGTCGCCCGCAAGCTTGAGTTCGAAGTGCACGGCGCTGCCTGCATTCGCTGCCACATCGAAGCGCACATTGGTCCCATCCAGGTGAGCGTTCGATATAGGCGACATCTGGTTTGGAGCACTTCCGGCGGCGCCTGAGAGCGTTCCATTTTCCAACTTCAGTTCCATAAAAGCGTGGTCAGGATCGACGGTGCCGTCTGCGTGAACCATGTCGAAAACGCCTGCCCACTTTCCTGCTGGTGACGGAGCAGAAGGTTGGCCGATGGCCGGCAGTACAGCAGCCGTAAGCAGGTACGAGAAAAAGAATCGCTTAAGCACGATAGCCCCCTCCGTTGTATCGTGCTGCTTACGATGCCGGTGAAGAAAAAGTTCCGATTATTTCAGGATGTACAGCCAGGACTTGCCACTCACCTTCCGCTGTTCTTATAGAAGAACCATGCGGCCATGCCGAAACCGATGACGATGACCGACGTGCGAAGGACCTTTCGCGGAACGAAGCGGGCGAAGCTGGCTGAGGAGTAGCCGCCGATGGCTGCGGCGACCATGGCGAGGAGGCAATAGCGCCACTCGACCTGACGGCCGACGACGAAGATGACGAAGGCGACGCCGTTGGCCATGGTGGTGGAGACAACTTTGAGGGCGTTGATCTCATTCATGTCTTCTATGCCGAAGACGGAGAGCAATGTGATGAGGAGGAAGCCTGCGCCTGCTCCGAAGTAGCCGATGTAAAAACAGACGATGGCGGTGAGCAGGAAGAGAGGCAGGCGCGGGGGATCGGGTTTGGTTCCCTGAACTTTACCTTTTCGACGTTCGAGCCAACGCGTAACCGGGCCGCTGGCCGCGAAGATGGTGGCGGAGATGAGCAGCAGCCAAGGGACAAGATGCAGGAATGTTTGCTGCGGCGTGTTGAGCAGCACGATTGCGCCTATGGTTCCACCGACAAGGCCACCGGAGCCCATGAGAATAGCGAGGCGGAGATGCTTGCGGACATCCTGCCGGTAAGCGGCTATGGAGGTGAGTTGGCCGGGCCAGAGCGCGACGGTGTTGGTGGCGTTGGCCTGCACGGGTGGCATGCCGGTGCCGAGTAACGCGGGAAAGGTGAGGAATGATCCACCGCCGGCGACTGCATTGAGCGCTCCGCCGAGAAATGCGGCGACTGCGAGCCAGATGAGGTTCCAACTGAAGAAGGTAGAAACGGGTGAGAAAACAAAGGCTGCGAGGTGAGTCATCCCATTTCAATTTTAGATGGTGAAATGCAATGGTTAAACGCGAGCGGTTGAGTTACACATTGAAGCGCACTTCACTCACTCTTGCTGAGATATGATGGCTTGTATTTTTTGCTGCGGAATTTTTTCGCGGCTAAAACCAGCTTGCGAGGAAACAGGATCATGAGTGATTTGGGGAGTGATTTGCGTAATACGCCGACGCGGCGCAAGTTGCTGGGAACGATGGCTGCCGCGGGCGCCGTGCTTGGCTTGAATGCTGCGCCGGGTACAGCTTCGGGCGTAGCTCAGGGCTCGACTGGTGAAGCAGCGGAGGAGATCCTTTCGCTTTCACGGCTGCGGAGCTATAAGACGCGGCGCTCCTCGAGCTGGGATCGCAGCGGCGGCAATGGGGATGCGAGGCCTGTAGGGCCCGGTGAATCCCTTACGCTGCTGGATGTGACGGGCGCGGGCATTGTGACGCATGTGTGGTTCACGATTGCGTCGAGTGATCCGCATCATCTGAAGAACCTTGTGCTGCGTGCATGGTGGGATGGCGAGAGCGCGCCGTCTGTGGAAGCGCCGATTGGTGATTTCTTTGGGCTGGGGCTGGGTGAGTATTTTACGTATCGCTCTGCGCTGCTGACCGTTGCGCCGGTGAAGGCGCTGAATGCTTACTTTGAGATGCCGTTTGCGAATGCGGCGAAGATCACGGTGACGAATGAGGGTAAGGTCCGTACGGATGCGCTTTACTTTGCCATCGATTATGTGACGCTTGCTGCGCTGCCTGCTGAGGTAGGACGATTCCATGCGCAGTACCACCAGGAGGCGCCGTGCAAGGGCTGGAGCGACGATTGGGTTCGCAATGGGGATGATCCTGTGGGCGATAAGAAGAACCTGAACGGTGCGGGAAACTATGTGTTTCTTGAAGCGGCGGGACGCGGACATTTTGTGGGCGTGACGCATGCCGTGGTGCAGAACCAGGAGGGATGGTTTGGCGAGGGCGACGACATGATTTTTATTGATGGTGACGCGCTGCCGACGATCAATGGCACCGGCATCGAGGACTATTACAACGGCGCATGGGATTTTGGCGGCCAATCCTTTTCATATCCGCATAACGGCGCGCCGTATATGTTGGATCCGGAACACATCAACGGACGGTACTGTCTGTACCGCTGGCACATTGAAAGCCCGATCACGTTTGAAAAAGGAATTCGCGTGACTATGGAGCATGGGCACGCGAACCATCGCTCAGATAACTTTTATTCGGTGGCGTACTGGTATCAGACGGAGCCACATGCGCCGTTCCCTGCCCTGCCGAAGCCGGCCGATCGGGTTCCGCGGCTGTTTGCGGTGGGTGGGCCCGGGGCGGCGAAACCGTAGCTAACGCCGCATTCCATTCAAACTCAGCAATGGGCCACACCTTGCTCGCGCAGCTAGCTTTGAGCAAGGTGTGGCTGCGTTTGTGCATTCAGGGCGGATAGCATTCAGGACATCGGCCAACTCATTCGGGGTGAAAGCCATCAGACTTGGAAAGGCAGGCGTGGCACTCCTCAGGCTCTGGATACGCTTTGAAAGGCAAGACTGTGACTCCAACCGAGCCGTTACCTGCAAAGAGTGAGTCGCGTGGCAGCCTCGGTGATGGGATTGTCCGCTATTTGAAAGCGCTTGGGCCTGGGTTAGTTACAGGCGCGGCAGATGATGACCCATCGGGGATTTCTACTTATTCTGTAGCGGGCGCTTCGTTTGGTTATTCAACTCTCTGGACAGCTCTACTTACGTTTCCGCTGATGGCGGCGGTGCAGCTGATGTGCGCGCGGCTGGGGATGGTGACGGGCCGCGGGCTGGGTAGCGTGTTGCGCACCCGGTATGCGAGCTGGGTTTCATGGGTCATTTGTGCCTTTTTGATCATTGCGAATGTCTTTAACATCAGCGCGGATCTGGCCGGCATGGCAGACAGCATGCAGATGATTACAGGCATTCATGCGTATATCTGGACGCCTGTCTTTGCGGTCTTCATTGTCGCGCTACTGCTCTTTGCTTCTTATCGAACAACTGCCAATATTTTTAAATGGCTGACGCTGGTCTTATTCGCATATTTCATTACGGCGTTTCTTGCGCATCCGGACTGGTCTGCTGTTTTGAGGTCCACATTCATTCCGCACATTGAATTTTCGCAACAGTATCTTGCGGTTCTTGTCGGACTTCTTGGCACAACCATCTCGCCGTACCTGTTTTACTGGCAGGCTGCGCAGGAGGTGGAAGAAGATCGCTCTCAGGGGAAAATGACGGTTTCCGCAAGAAAAGGGTCAACAAATCAAGAGCTTCAGACGGCAAAGACCGATGTGGTTTCAGGAATGCTGCTCTCGAATCTTGTGATGTATTTCATCATTCTTACGGCTGCGGCCACGCTGCACACGCATGGCATCACGCAGATTGAAACAGCCAAGCAAGCCGCTGAAGCCCTGCGCCCACTTGCCGGCCAAGGGGCTTATCTGCTGTTTGCTTTCGGGATCGTCGGTACGGGAATCCTTGCCATTCCTGTGCTGGCTGGCTCCTGTGCTTATGCGGTAGCGGACGCGATGAACCTACGGTCGGCCTCGCTGAATGCCAAGCCACATAAGGCTCCTGTTTTCTACGGGGTCCTTTCCCTGGCTGTGCTGGTCGGCATCGGAGTCGATTTTGCCGGGGTGAACGCGGTCAAGATGCTTTTCTGGTCCGCGATTCTGAATGGATTGCTGGCACCGCCTCTGGTTGTCATGGTGGTGCTGTTGACAAGCGACAAAAAAGTGATGGGGAACAAGGTGAATTCCAGGCGGATGACAATCCTGGGATGGGCCTGCGCGCTGATTATGGCCGCAGCGGCATTGGGGTTGCTGGTTTCTCTCTGAGCCAAGCTCTGGGGCTGGATGACCGTCGGGAACACCATCGCCATTATGTGAGACGCCTGAGCCGAGGCTAGCCATCCGGGTGAGCAAAAGTTCTTATTTGCGCTGTAGACACGTAACTGGGATGCGGTAGTATTAGGCTCTGCACAGTACAGAGGCGAATCTCCATGAGCTCATTTTATGAAGTGATCCGTAAGAACGAAAGCAGCATCCTTGCCGGCTGGCTCACTGAACTGGCTTCCAGCACGCGGCGCAGCGACCTGATGGGCGATGCTGAACTGAAGCAGCAGGCCGGCGAACTGCTGCGTCTTTTTACCGCTGCGTCCGAGACCAGCTCAGACCCCAAGTCTGACGCATTTCTCAGCACGCGTGAGTACCTGAAGGACATTGCCAAATCCAGGATGGAGCAGGGCTTTACCGCGGCAGAAACGGTGCTTTTTGTACTCTCTCTTAAGCAACCTGTTTTTAATGTCTTACGCGATCAACTAAAAGCGGACTCAGGCAAGCTGGTAACGGAAATATGGGCTGTTGGGAATTTGCTCGACCGGCTGGCAGTGCTGACTGTCGAGCATGCGATTGAATTCCGCGACCAGGTCATTAACCGCCAGCAGGAGGAGATGCTTGAACTCTCCACCCCGGTGGTCAAGCTCTGGGATGGTGTCCTTGCGCTCCCCCTGATTGGAACCCTAGACAGCGCCCGTACCCAGGTGGTGATGGAATCCTTGCTTTCGGCCATTGTTGAAACCAATAGCCAGATTGCGATCATCGACATTACGGGCGTACCCACCGTGGATACGCTGGTGGCGCAGCACCTGATCAAGACCATTACAGCGGCTCGCCTGATGGGCGCGGACTGCTACTTGAGCGGCATCCGGCCTGCTATCGCACAAACCATTGTTCATCTGGGCATCGATCTGGTAGATGTTCAGACCAAAGCTAAACTAGCAGATGCATTTGCGTTGGCCCTGACTCGATTGGGCAAAACGATTGTGAATGCCAAAATGCTTGGAAAAACCACATCGAAATTTGAGGAAGCATAGCGATGGACAGGATACCCATCCTCAAAATGGGAGATTGCCTGCTGGTGACCATCCAGGTCGACATGCATGACCAGTTGGCGGTGTCTCTACAGGAGGATTTAACGGCTCAGATCGCCAAACATGCTACACGAGGCGTGTTGATCGATATTTCCTCGCTGGAAATTGTAGATTCTTTTATTGGGCGCATGTTGGCCAATATCGCTGCCATGTCGCGCGTGCTGGATGCGCAGACAGTGCTTACAGGCATGCAGCCCGCAGTTGCCATTACCCTGGTCGAGCTGGGCATGTCGCTCCCCGGCATTAAAACGGCGCTCAACGTGGAGCGGGGTATGGAACTTTTGCGAGGATATATCCAGAAGGATGGCGAACTTCAGGAGAGCGATGGTTCTGAAGAGTGATGTCTATCCCATCGTCAGTGGTGACGATGTCGTTCGAGTCCGCCAAGTGGCGCGTCAGTGGGCTACGGAGCTGAAGTTCAGCCTGGTTGACCAGACCAAGCTTGTGACGGCGACCAGCGAGCTGGCGCGTAACACCCTCGAACATGGCAAGGGCGGCAGGATGAAGGCGGAGCTGGTAGAGAACGGAAGCCGCAAGGGAGTCCGACTTGCTTTCGAAGACAATGGGCCCGGAATTCCGAATATCGAACTAGCGCTCCGCGACGGCTACACTACAGGTGGCGGCCTGGGGCTGGGATTAAGCGGCAGCAAGCGGCTCGTAAATGAGTTCGAAATCAAGAGCGAGGCGGGACAGGGCACCACTGTAACGATCACTCGCTGGAAATAGCGCAGTTTTGCACGTTACTCATAGATCCATTGCGATAACCGATCGTAGTTCGATCGGGGAAGTTCGGCGTGCGGCTCAGATGGCCGCGCAATTGCTGGGTTTCGCTGAGTCGCGGCGAAACGATATTGGAATTGCCGCTACGGAAGCCGCCACAAATATTGTGCTACACGCCAATACCGGCGAATTTCTGATTTGCGCTACGCAAAACGAAGATAGTTCCTATCTGGATTTGCTGGCGCTCGATAGCGGCTCAGGCATCTACAATATTCCACGAGCGTTTGAGGATGGCTATTCGACAATCGGGACCGCGGGACAGGGATTGGGTGCGGTTCAACGGCTCTCCGATGTATCTTCTTTGTATTCCCTGCCGGATCGTGGCACCGTCTTCTGGATTCGCTTCCATCTTGGAACGATTGCCTTAACACGGCAGCACGGCGCAGTCAGCATTCCCATGAAGGGCGAGTCCGTTTGCGGGGATGGTTTTCTGGCGCTTCCCGGCAAATTGAGGTCACTGTACATGATGGTGGACGGATTGGGGCACGGAACACACGCAGCGGAAGCGGCCGAAGAAGCCATGCGGACCGTTCGTACCCATGCCGCCGAAAGCGCAACGGAGATCATCAGCAGAACCCATGACGCCTTGAAAAAGACCCGTGGCGCGGCAATGACGGTTACTGTCGTCGATCACGAACGTCAGATCCTGATCTGTTCCGGCGTGGGCAACATTAGCGCGACGATTATTGGTGCCGCGACGACGCGAAGCCTGGTTTCACAGAACGGTACCCTGGGAGCTGTGTTGCCACGCATCCAGGAGTTCACCTATCCGATCGACTCTCGTTCCTTACTGCTGATGTATTCAGACGGATTAAACACAAAATGCTCATTGAGCTCTTATCCGGGTTTGCAGGTTCGTCATCCGCAGCTGATTGCAGGACTGCTGTATCGCGATTTCAGCCGTCATCGGGATGACGCATCTGTGATGCTCGCATCGTTGGGCGGAGATGCCGCATGACACACAAGCTGCATTCTGTGGTGTTGGCAGGCGAGCAGGATGTTGTGAATGCTCGCCAGAGAGCGCGATCCATTGCTGAAGCGCTGGGATTCGATCACCACGACCAGATTCGAATTGCTACGGCCACCTCTGAGATTGCGCGCAATGCCTTTCGCTACGCACGCGGTGGAAACGTCTCATTTGAGGTAGATGAGGATACCGGCATCTTTCGAATTATTGTTACGGACAAGGGCGGAGGAATTCCTCACCTGGATCAGGTGATTGGCGGCTCTTACCGCTCTTCGACCGGCATGGGCATGGGCATTCTTGGGACCAAGCGCCTGATGGATGAGTTCTCCATCGATTCCAGCTCATCTGGGACGCATGTACTCTTCGGCAAGCAGCTTCCAGCCCACAGCCGTTCCGTCGATTCAGGTATTCTGCAGCGCGTCTCCACGATGTTGTCGCGCCGTCACCCCGCAACTCCGCTTGACGAATTGCAGGTGCAGAATCGAGAGCTCATGAAGACGCTCGATGAGCTTGGACAACGGAAGGAAGAGTTGGCGCGGATTAATGCGGAGCTGCAGGATACCAACCGCGGCGTTGTGGCTCTCTATGCAGAGCTGGATGAGCGTGCGGATTATCTGCGGCGCGCCTCTGAGCTGAAGAGCAGCTTTCTCTCCAACATGTCGCATGAGTTTCGTACGCCCCTCAACTCCATGCTGGCGCTTACGCGCATGTTGCTGGACCGCATGGATGGCGACCTGACGCCGGAACAGGATCAGCAGCTTCGCTTCATTCAGCAGTCTGCCAAAGAGCTTGCGGAAATGGTGGATGACCTGCTCGACCTGGCCAAGGTGGAAGCCGGCCGCCTGGAGGTGAAGCCGAAAGCCTTTGAAGTCGCTGAGCTTTTTGGCGCATTGCGCGGAATGCTCAAGCCGCTTTTGGCCGATAACACGCTTAATCTGATCTTTGAACCAGCGGATAGTTTGCCACCGCTCTTTACAGATGAGCAGAAGGTCTCGCAGATTCTCCGCAACTTCATTTCCAACGCCATCAAGTTCACGCCGCAAGGCGAAGTTCGCATTCACGCTTGCCAATGTGATGACCGTATTGAGTTCTCAGTGATTGATACCGGCATCGGCATCTCCGAAAGCGATCAACGCATCATCTTTGAAGAGTTTGCTCAGGTTGAAAGCACCCTGCAAAAGCGAGTGAAAGGTACGGGACTGGGTTTGCCGCTCTCTCGGAAGCTCGCCCAACTGCTGGGCGGCACAGTTGAAGTTGAAAGCACTATTGGTCTGGGATCTTCCTTCCGACTGATCATTCCCATTGTCTTCCCAGGAGCAGCCCAAACTGAGCAGCTCGCGCTCCCTGAAGTTGACCCGGAACGCAAGCTGATCCTGATCGTCGAAGACAATCCGGAGACAGCATTTGTTTATTCCCGCTACCTGACGAACGCCGGTTTTCAAACCCATACTGTCTCTGCTCTGGAAGATGCGCAAACAGTGCTGGCCAAAGTCACACCTGCTGCAATGATTCTCGACGTTTTGCTTCGTTCCGACACATCCTGGAATTTTCTGCGTGAGATTAAGGCCGATCCGCGATCCATTCCCGTGCTGGTCATGAGCGTGGTGAATGACGAACACCGGGTTTACGGACTCGGCGCCGATTCGTTTCTGACCAAGCCCTTCGTTCCGGAACAGATGATCGGCGAAATCATACGCCTTACCTCCGTTTCCGGCAGATTGCGCATCCTATTGGTGGATGACAATGAGGTCTCACGCTATTTGTTGCGCGAGAACATTGCGGAGGCGCAGTACGAAATGTTTGAAGCGAGGGACGGACGGGAAGGGTTGCGCCTGGCAAACGAAATCAAACCTTCACTCATATTTTTGGATTACTACATGCCGGATCTAAATGGAGCGCAGGTACTCCGCGACCTGCGAAGCACTCCGGAACTGGCGCATATTCCTATCGTTGTCCACTCCACCAAGACATTTGACGATGCGGAGTTGCGCTTCTTCCGTGAGCACTCGGTTTCCATCTTTCCCAAGCAGGCCCTTACTCTTCCCGACTCAGCAGTTCGCCTTAGGGAGCTGATGCATGCCCTGACTGTGCATGCTGAATCCGAGAAGAGCAGAAATGCCTGAATTGGTCCAAGGTGGGCGCATCCTGGTTATTGATGACCAGGAAACGACACGCTACGTGTTTCGTCGCATTCTTTCCGGAGCGGGTTTCAAGGTAACAGAAGCAAAGACCGGGGCCGAAGGCCTGGCCCAAGCCCTGGAAGACCCCGACATTATTATTTCGGACGTGAACCTGCCCGACATGCTGGGATACGATCTCAGCCGGCGTCTCAAATCCAATCCCTCTACGTCCGCGATTCCAGTGCTGCAGATTTCTGCATCCTTCATATCCGATGAAAGCAAGGCGCAGGCGCTCGAAGGCGGTGCTGATTCCTACCTTGCGCAGCCTGTAGAGCCTGCCATCCTGATTGCTCAGGTCCACGCATTGATTCGCATGCGCAAGGCAGAAGTATCATCCAGGCTTTCTGCGCGGCATTGGCAGACGACGTTTGACGCGCTGAGCGATGGGCTGGCGCTCATCAATCCGGGCGGTGTCGTAACTCGTGCGAACCAATCGCTCTTACAGCTTCTGGACTTGAATCACTCGGACGCTGATGGAAAGACCATCGCTGATGTTTTCAATCTGAGGTTCGATACTCCTTTTGCAGATTTCATCGCGACTCGTACACTCGGCCAGCCCATGGAGCTTTCTTATGGCAGTCGCTGGTTTCGCGTTCGTTATGACCCGGTGAATGCAGACCCCCGCGAGGAGGATGGTTTCATCTTTCTGCTGACTGAAGTTACGCACCAAAGAAAGCTGCAGGAGACACTCAAGATGACTGAGCGTCTTGCAGCCACAGGGCGTCTTGCGCATGTGATTGCGCACGAAATCAACAATCCGCTGGAAGCTTTGGCAAACTTGCTATATCTGATCCATCACAGTCCCTCTCTGGACGAAATGAATCGCGGGTTTGTAAGCCAATCTTTAACAGAGCTGGAGCGAATCAGCCAGATTACAAAACAGATTCTTGCCTATCATCGTGAATCCAAGGAACCCTTACTGACAGATGGAACTGACCTTCTGCAAGGCGTTCTCTCCATGTTTCGTCCACAGATGATCGTCAGCCGCGTTGAGCTGCGCACGCATTTCAAAGCTTCCCGTCCGGTTTGGGTACACCCAGGCGAAATGCGGCAGGCCTTCAGCAATCTCGTTTCAAACGCGCTGGACGCGATGGGAGACAGTGGGGGAACACTGTGCATCCGGTGCATTGATACGACGGATTCCCAGACGCGCCGCAAAGGCGTTCGCTTTATCTTCAGCGATTCCGGTAGCGGAATTTCGCATGACACTCTGCCGCATATCTTCGATGCCTTTTACACCACCAAGGGATTAAAGGGATCAGGAATCGGACTGTGGTTGACCTCGGAGGTCATCGCCAAGCATCGTGGGCGGATTCGCGCACGATCCCGCACAGCCGGCTCATATAAAGGCACGTTATTCGACGTGTTTCTTCCCCAGCGGGGACCGGACCAGTTGGCCTGACGGACTGAGCGGCCTATCCGAGTTAGGCAGCGTCAATGCCTGAAAGAAGCTTCGGAAGAGGTGCGGCTCGCGCATCACTAGCTCGCGCAACTCATTACGATACACCTGCATCTGAATGCGAACATTGCAGCGTGCACAATGCCGCACAACTTCTATCGCCCAAGTTTTATATAGTGTGGCTGCCATAGCCAACTAAGTGAGAGTCGCGATCATCAGACAGTAGTGATAGGGCGATCAAATATGATCGAGTCGATCAAAGCGAGATAAGTTAGTAAGGAGCCGACTATGTTTACGATACTTTTGATTATTCTGATCCTCCTGCTTATTGGTGTAATTCCTGCGTGGCCTTACAGCCGTAGCTGGGGAGTGTACCCAAGTGGAGGCATCGGCCTGATTGTGCTGATTCTCGTGATTCTTATGTTGCTCAGGGTTGTCTAAGCAATTGTTCCGGCCAACTGAAGATTGCACTGCTAACTAGCTGACTGAATGCAGCATATACCTGCCTCCCTGAGAAACTTCACTCAGGGAGGCAAACTCATTTTGAGGAGTTATCACGCATATGATCAGAAAACTCAAGTCAGGACAATATCGACTGTACTCGCGCAAAAAGGATGAGAGTACGGGAAAGCGTCGCAATCTGGGCACCTTTTCATCGCTGGCGCAGGCAAAGCAGCACGAGCGTGAGGTCCAGTACTTCAAGAGGCATTGACACTTCCAACGAGATATTAGTGAGGTAATTATGACTCACGCTGCGAACCCATAAGTAAACAGTCCAGCAAAGCTAAGAGCTTCTTTCAGATGGGTAAATGGGTAAAAGCTGCGCGCGCAAACAAACCAAGACTATTTTCGACAAGCAACAGAATAGACACGACCGCCATCCTAGCCGCACAGAACGGTATTCATCGATACCGTGACAATGTGAATAGGAGAAGTGCTCATGAGCGTTAATAATCTAGAAAAATTGTTGGTGCAGGAGTTGAAGGACCTTCATTCGGCAGAGACTCAGATTACACACACACTTCCTAAGTTGATTGAAGCCGCAACCTCCAGTGAGCTGAAGAGCGCCTTCGAGCATCATCTGAAGGAGACCAAACACCAGATCGAACGGCTCGACCAGGCCTTCGAGATTCTTGGCGCAAGTCCAAGAGGGAAGACATGCAACGGCATGAAGGGCATTCTCATGGAGGGCGCGGAGATGCTTCATGAAACGGAGTCCGGCGACATTCGCGATGTTGCGCTTATTTCAGCAGCGCAACGAGTCGAACACTACGAAATGGCAGCTTATGGAACAGTTCGCGCATATGCGGAGCAACTTAAGCAACCGAAGATTGTTTCTCTACTTGAGGACACTCTGGCAGAAGAGAAACATGCGGATAAGAAGTTGAGCGAAATATCCGTTAAGGTCAACAACCGGGCATTGAAACATGCGGCATAAAGGCATTTATTGCTCTGGCCGTTGACAAACAGCGTGGCCGCACCTGCTCATTGCATCTAACGTTCGCACAAGTGAGGTTGTGAGCAGCGCGGCCAGGTGCTTGTTTTGAACAGGGAGGTAAATATGAAACTGGTTGTCGAAAAAATTCCTGATCTTTCTGCACTTTACATCCGGCAATTGCGTTTGCTGCTTTCGGCAGAAGAAATGCTGGCGATCAAGACACCGTTTCTTCGCGAAAGTGCAACGGACCCGGAGCTGATTCAATACTTTCAGCACTCCATCCAGGCAAACGAGTCGCACTCCGCCGCGATCAGAGGGATGCTTGCGCAAACATCAGACGGCCCTGGTCCGGATAAATCCAAAATTATTTATGCCATCTTCGACGAGTCTGAAGACTTAATTGAAGCTGCAGGACATCCTTCCGTTCGAGATGCAGCCCTGTTCGCGGCAGCTCAGCGAATCAAGCATTTTCAGATTGCAACTTATGGAGCTGTATGCCAATTTGCTCAGAACCTTGGGCATGAACAGGATGTTCAGATCTTTGACGATATCTTGCGCGTCGAAGGTCATCTGACCCGGCAATTGTCGGCTATTGCCGCGAGGGTGAATTCAAGGGCCGTCGAGCCCGAGCGAGAGCGTCAGATCCATGACTTTCCTGGAGGTCCAGTAAATACATCTGAAGTACATGTAAAAAAACTCCTCCATTGATGGGCTAATTTACGAAGCCGGTCGCAAACTTCATTGGCCACATGGCATCAAACGAACCATGATGAGGTCAATTGCCTCTTGTTACCGGCTGCAGCTTCATGCCGGCTTTACATTTGCTGACGCCGCCGAGACGGCATCATATCTTAAAGAGCTGGGAATTTCACACGTCTACTGCTCTCCCTATCTGCAATCTGCTAAAGGCAGCCTGCACGGTTATGACGTCGTTGATCCGCAGAAGGTGAACCTCGAAATTGGTGGAGAAGAGGGGCACGCCCATTTTTGCGCCGCGTTGAAGAATCTAGGCATGGGCCAGGTACTCGATATTGTGCCTAACCACATGGCCACCGGGCCCGACAACAAATACTGGTGGGATGTGCTGGAGAACGGCCCATCGAGCCGCTTTGCAAGCTGGTTTGACATTGATTGGAATTCGGCCGAAGTCAAACTTCAAAACAAGATATTAATTCCCGTATTAGGCGATCAATACGGGCGCGTGTTGAGTGCTGGCCAATTCGCGATTCAATTCGATGGCCAGTGCTTCCAGATGCAGTACATGGATCATGTTTTTCCGCTGTCTCCGATCTCTCTTTCTATTCCTTTATCCAAGGCTTCAGAAAAAATCAACGCGCCAACTCTGAGCTTTATTGCGGACACGCTGGCACGGCTTCCTTCACCTGGGCCGGATGAAAACGAGTTACGGGCTGCACGACACCGCGATAAGAAAGTTTTATATGAGCTTTTAGATCGTTTTTGTAAAGAGAATCCGGGGGGATTGGAAGCAATTGCGAAGGCTGTTGCCGAGCTAAATCAAGACGTCGACGCGCTTGATGCCATTCTGAATCTGCAACATTATCGACTAGCCTATTGGCGAACTGCGGACCAGGAGCTAGGATACCGGCGCTTCTTTGATGTCAACACTCTCATAGGCGTGCGCGTAGAGCGACTGCACGTCTTCAACGCAACGCATTCGCGTATCCTTCAGTGGCTTGGCAATGGCGCTATAGATGGTGTGCGGGTCGATCATCCCGATGGCCTCCGCGATCCGGAAGCGTATTTCGGAAAATTGCGCACGAGCGCTCCCAATGCGTGGATACTGGCCGAAAAGATACTACAGGCATCCGAATCTTTGCGTCCCAGCTGGCCCATCGACGGCACCACCGGATATGACTTCCTGAATGTTTGCAATGGGGTTCTGGTTCATACAGAAGGTCTCAAAGAAATCACGGATATATATCAGAAATTTATAGGTGAGCCTCAGGATTTTGACACGCTTGCTCATGCCAAAAAGCTGGCAGTGCAGCAGGAAGCTTTAGGCAGCGATGTCAATCGCCTGGCGCAGCTCTTTGTTGAAATTTGCGAAATGAATCGCGACCGGCGAGATTATACCCGCGCTGAAATCAGACGCGCGATACGCGAAGTTGCAGCATGCTTCGCGATATACCGAACTTACGTTGCCCCTGACCGCAATCAGATTGCGGCGGCGGATCAAAGCGAAATCAGCAGTGCTATATCCATTGCAAAGATTCGCAGAACGGATGTAGATCCGGGACTGTTTGGTTTCATAGCGGAGGTTCTTTCTTTGCAATCGCGGGGCGAAAAGGAAACAGAGTTCCTGCTTCGCTTTCAACAATTCACCTCTCCTGTGATGGCGAAAGGGATAGAAGATACCGTTTTTTATTGCTTTAACCGGATGATTGGATTGAATGAGGTCGGTGGCTCGCCGGGGCGCGACGGCGTAACTCTCGATGACTTTCATTCGTATTGCACCAGGATGCATGCTGAACATCCGCGCACGATGAATACTCTTTCAACACACGATACAAAGCGATCAGACGACGTCCGCGCTCGACTGGCAGTATTAACGGAAATTCCGGGGCAATGGCGCGGGGCTCTTCGCAGATGGTCGCGGATGAACCGGCAGTTTAAAACCAACGGATTTCCGGACAACAACACAGAATATTTTCTGTATCAAACGCTCATTGGAGCATGGCCTATTTCAAAAGAGCGAGTGACGGCCTACATGGAAAAGGCTGCACGCGAAGCGAAGCAAAACACCAGTTGGACGCAGCAAAACAAAGAGTTTGAAGACGCGCTTCGGCAATTCATCGAGCAGATATTCGATTCTCCATCGTTTTTTACAGAGCTTGAGGCATTCGTCGCACAGATCCTGCTTCCGGGCAGAATCAATGGCCTTGCACAGACCCTGATCAAGTGCACTGCACCGGGCATTCCAGATACTTACCAGGGGAGCGAGCTATGGGATCTTCGCCTAGTTGATCCTGATAATCGCGGGCCGGTCGACTATGGACTCAGGCGCTCCATGCTGTCTGAGTTGCAGGCGGGAATGACCGTTGAAGAGATTCTAAAAAGAATGGATAGCGGTATGCCAAAGCTATGGTTGATCCACAAAGCTATGCGCCTGCGCAGGGATAAACCAGATTGGTTCGACAGCAATTCCTCTTATAGTTCACTAACCGTGGAGGGACCGAGGAAAGAACATCTCGTTGCCTATCTGCGCGGAGAGTCTGTCGCCGTGATAGCGCCTCGATGGAACGCAAGGCTTAACGGAAATTTTGCATCGACGATTGTGCGGCTGCCAGACGGACGCTGGAATCACCTGTTGACCGGCGAAAACTTTGATGGTGGCACGCTGCGAGCACAGCAGCTTTTCCGGCTTTTCCCGGTAGGGCTTCTAGTGAGGGATGAAGAATAATCATGCACACATTTACAATCTGGGCCCCTTTGGCAAAGCGTATGTCAATCAATGTGAACGGAGTGGAGCGGGCTATGCAGGGGCCTGATCCGCACCGCTGGTGGAATTTGCCAATGCAGGATGCGAACGAGGGAGCTGATTATGGTTTTCTGATCGATGACGATCCAACAATCTATCCCGATCCGCGATCGGCATGGCAACCCAATGGTGTGCATAAGCTTTCACGGATTTATGACCATGATTCTTTCAAGTGGACCGACACAAAGTTTCAACCGCTTCCGCTTGCCAGCAGCATCATTTACGAACTGCATGTCGGAACGTTTACTCCAGAGGGCACGTTTGACGCCGCTATTGATCGACTGGACTATCTGGTCCAGCTTGGGATAACTCATGTTGAGTTGATGCCTGTAGCCTCATTTGGAGGACGGTATGGATGGGGATACGATGGCGTGGCGCTTTATTCTGTGCATGAACCTTATGGCGGCCCGGACGGGTTCAAGCGTTTTGTGAATGCGGCGCATGCAAAAGGATTGGCGGTTCTGCTGGACGTTGTTTATAACCACTTTGGCCCTGCGGGAAATTACACAGGGAAATTTGGCCCTTACGTTACTGAGGCTCACCACACACCGTGGGGCGGAGCAGTCAATCTTGAAGACGCGGACTCAAATGAGGTACGTCGATTCTTCTGCGACAACGCTTTGATGTGGATGCGTGATTTTCATGTGGATGGGCTTCGCATAGACGCAATTCACGCATTTGTGGACCGCTCTGCAATTCATTTTCTGGAGCAACTCGCTGCAGAAGTCGAAGCGCTGCAAGCGTCTCTTGCGCGACGTCTTGTTCTCATAGCAGAGAGCGATCTAAACGATCCCCGCGTGGTTACATCTCGTGAGGCAGGAGGACTCGGAATCGACGCTCAGTGGAGCGACGACTTCCATCATGCCTTGTTTACGGTACTCAATCCAAAAGATAAGTCCGGCTACTATGCCGATTTTGGAACGCTGGCGCAATTGGCAAAAGCGCTGAAGCATACATTCGTCTATGACGGTATCTATTCCAACCATCGAAAGCGTATACACGGCCGTCCGGTAGGCGAATTATCGCAACATCGTTTTGTGGGCTACATTCAAACACACGATCAGGTGGGCAATCGTGCAGTCGGGGACCGCATCAGCCATACTGTCGGCATGCAGCGAGCAAAGATTGCTGCTGCGCTTTTCCTTCTAGGCCCCTTTGTGCCGATGTTATTTCAGGGCGAAGAATGGGCTGCCTCTTCCCCCTTCCAGTATTTCGCTAACCACGACGACCCGGAACTGGCACGTTTGGTTTCCAACGGAAGAAAGAACGAGTTCGCTACATTCGGATGGGATCCTCAGTCGATTCCAGACCCGGAGAAGCCTTCTACATTTGAAGCCTCAAAGCTCATATGGGAAGAGATGGCAGATGGAGAACATGTTGAGATGCTGGAATGGTACCGAGCCCTGATTCATCTCAGGCGCAGCACTCCTTGCCTCAATGATGGTTCTGCGGGTAACACGCAGGTGACATACGACGAAGTTGCAAAGTGGATTCGCATTCAGCGGGGAACGGTTTCGATCATTTGCAACCTGGGAGTACAGGATCACTCGTTTTCGGTTTCGCAGTCAGGCGTCATGCTGCTTGCTTCAAGGAACGAAATCAACATCAAGAACTGTGCGTTTAACTTGCCGCCGGACACGATCGTCGTATTGAGAGAACTCTCCTAGAAATGCCTGATTGTTCTGCTTGCAGTGGATGCATCGTCAGGAATGTTAGTGCGCTCGCCGACATGTTCGACACGACTCTCCAGCGAGCGGCTGACCAGATCACGTGATCCAAGACCTACTGCCAGAGCGAGCGTAAGAACAATTCCACCGAAGAGAATGCCGAAGGCCAACTCGACGACATTTCCTCCGACCTGCAGATGATCCAGAACCATTGCCGCTGTTAGAACCAGTACCAGCCACTTCACGCCAAGCGAAAGAATTCTCGCGTATTGTATTTGCGCATTGATTGCGCTGATCAGCACGGAGCGCGCAAGGAATCGTGCAATCAGAATGCCTGCAATCAATAGCAGAGCGGCACCAACTGCGTGAGTCAGGTATGGAAGCAATGAAATGGGCAGAGCGGCGCCTGTTGCATAGGATGTATCGAACGCCGAGACACCAATAATCAGGCCAAGAAGCACGCATCCCCAGAACATGGCTCGTGCAATGAGTTCAGAGGGAGAACTGGATGGCGCCCAATCGCTTTTGATGCTGTGAGTGACGCGAGAATCAAACTTCACCCAGCCGAGAAGTTGTCGCATGAGCCATGAAATCAGCATTCCAGCCAGGGAGAAAATTGCCAGCGCAACTACGAACGCAAGAAGCCCCGGAAGCACCGCAATGAGTTGCGTAAGAACGCGATCCAGCGACTGATGCAGGGCAGCAGACATATGTTGCCAGATGGAAGCGTTGTCGTAACTTACCGGGGCAGCCGGCGTATTCATATCCGCCTGCTGAATTGCATTATCGATCATCGATAGCATCGAATTTGCTCCTTCCACTGTTGCGCCGAGCTCACGATCAGTTGATAGCGCAAACGGCGATGACGAATCATGAAGTAAACCGGTCGGGCCAGCGCCAACGCGCCACCAGATATGGCTTGTCCGCTTCAAATGCGGCAGCAACGGCTTCAATATGGCGTTCTGCCGGAATTCCAGATGAAGTTACATTAATGTGGCCGGCAACCCATGCCAGATACAGAGGAATCAGTGCTCCCAGGAGATGGCCACGGTTAATTGTGCGAAGCCTATAGGCAACCAGAAAGTCGTAAATTATGCGCGCCCAAAGATTGTCAGGCATGCGAAATGACGCTGAGTCGAGTACAGAACAACGTTTTAGCAGCAGCAGTGAGTTCGGCGGAAGAACAAGCGACCATATTTCATGGAGATTTGCATACGCCAATTGAAACGCCGCAACCATGCGCGCAACGTCGCCGGTGCCGTCCGATGCAGCTACTTCATTCGTCATGCGGCGAACTGGAGAAGGACGCCGCGGTCTCTGCCAGAGAGCTGCCTTTGATTCGATATCTCCGAACAATGAACCCGTAATCAACGCCAGGATAGAGTTGATATCGAGGTCCGATGGTTGAGGCATCTCGCGCGAACCAACATCGATTTCGTCCATCGTGAAACTTGCGGCAACCGCTTCATTGACAGGCCACAGCAGCGCGTCAGACTGGTTCGCTGAAGAAATGCTCTGTGCAACAATCGCAAGCTGATCAGCCATCCTTGGCGAGAGGCCCAGGTCAATTGCGAACGGAAATCTTGCCCGAGATGCAAACACGGCCCGAGTCAACGGATAAAGAATGGCTGAATTGATAAGGCCCACGTGCGGCGGCAGCGAGTAGTGAGGGATCGCAAGATCGATGGATGCCTTAAAAACTGCATCCGCCAGACCACGCAATGCCAGTGGATTAAGAGATTCTGCACCCGGCCCCAGAAGCAGGATCGCGCGCGCTTCATGTTCGCGTGCGTATTGCGCTGCATTTATAAAATCTGCCGGCGTCAAAGCCCACGTCGAACTGGAGTGCTGCGTTGAGATCGTTCGCAGATTGCTGAATTTTCCTGTCGGCTCATTCGGCGTCGCCACGATCATGTTCTCTGGGTCGAAAACAGCTTCCAGATTTGTTAACACTCTCGCGAATTGTTCAGGTGGCATGGCGCTGACCAGAACCAACAGATCTGCCGTCGATCGCTCGGCAATCGAAGTATCGTCGGGTACTGGACTTGTGGTCGCCATTGCGCTCCGTGAAAGATCTACAAGGTTAGGATGCTACTTATCGGAATGTTGACCCATGCAGGTCTATTATTCAGTTCATACTGCACTTCATAGAGCGCTTTTTCAAGCAGATACCCATCGAGCAGGATCTGAGCCTCGGCGGGAGGCGGCAATAAAGCAGGATTTACCGCCATCGTTTCACGGTAAGACGTCAGGAATTCCGTAGTCGCAGCGTTCTGCCAACACAGCGCCCAAGTTTGCAGCATGTGAGGTTCGAGTGTGCGCCCCTCACCGCCGGCAGCCACCGCGCGATCGATCGATGAAAAGGCAGCATAGGAAAATGAGCGCATCATGCCGACAACGTCCTTCAGAGGCGACTGTTTTCTGCGCCGCTCTTCAATAGGACGGGCAGGCTCGCCTTCAAAGTCGATGAGCATGAAGTCATTCTGATCCTTTCCGCCTACGAGCAATGTCTGACCCAGATGATAATCGCCATGAATGCGAATGCGCTGCCCGGCTGCTTTTACAGTTGTCATCAGCCGCGTGCGTCGAATGAGCTCAGGCCTGCGCGAAAGCAGCATGCCTCCATTGTCGCAGGCTCTGTCATCCAGTTTGGGAAGTTTGATCTTTAGAGCATCCAAGGCAGATTTGATCTGAGCCTCAATGCGTTCAACGTCACGCACAAGATCTTCATGCTTCAGAGGCTCAGGAGCGAAAGACGGAAGGTTTGTGCCTTTTGCAAGCGCAAGATGCAGCTCGGCGGTACGCTTGCCAAGCAGAGCTGCTGCTTCGAGCGTCTGCCGAGTCGATTGCAGCTCTTTTGAAATGGGCTTGCGCTCGCTCACCCAGGTAGGAGCGGGGGAAGACTCAGGAGCGAAGTTCTCCGGCAAGCTTAAAAGCCACCTGGAAATTTCATCAAGAAACCACTCCCAGCCATCACCTTTGTTTTCTACCATCCCCTGCAGCAGCGCTACTGTTGTTTTTACTCCGTTGCTGGAACTGATTGAGATCTCACCCAGAAAAGGAGGAATCGCAGAAAAATGCGCGACCTCCGTTAGAAAGCGGCCGATCTCCACATCAGGATTTTCTTCCGGTTGCAAACGCCGGTAGATCTTCAGGAACAACTGCTTCCCATACAGGATCGACGTGTTTGACTGTTCTGCAGATCCCACACGTGAAGCGAGCTGTTGAGCATTCAGAGATGCCGGAAACGCGCTGGAGGCTCGCGCAATCAACTGGTTTCCATCCGAAAGCGCATTGCCTGCGGTAGGAGACTCACGCGGTTGCATTCGTCGAGCCTCGGATGATTGCGTTGCCGGCGTGTCTTCACGTGGCGGAGCAGCTGCTTCTCCCGGCTGTGCGCTCAGAGGCGCCGGTGAAACTGGCGACGGGATCTCCGGAGGTATTTCCAATTCATCGATACCGGGGGATTTCGCTGTCGCGGTGGAGTCTTGAGCTGCCGTCTTGGTTTCAATAATAGGAAAGCTTGCGTTCCTCGCAATCATCTGCAGCAATGCATCGCGGCTATCTTTGCGGACCAATGCATCGTGAAGAACCGCCAAACCTTCCGCAGTAGTAAGTTTTGCAACAATGCTTTCCGGGTGATTCGTCGTGATGTCATCAAGGTCCGCGCCGATGCTGATCGCAAGCGGCATCTGATAGACATCCGGTTTACCGTCGGAATACAAAACGTCAAAGAAGACCAGCGCGGGATGAATTACTGCCGATTCTGAACTCCCAACCTGCGAAATGCTGTCATCCGATCTGGGATTCGGCATCTCAACCCAATTGCGAACGCGTATCGATTCAATCGTGCGTGTTTTTGCGCCAAACCAGCGTTTCTTCGGCAACCAGTCACGCAGGGCCGGGCCCAGCATTGCTGTTCCCGCGCTTGCAAAAAACCCTGCCCAACCACCGGCAAAGCCTGCAGGTGCTGAAAATCCTTGCGACGCAAGTGATTCAGTTGTCTCGAAGTTCAGTCCCGCGGGCGGTTCTTCAGCAGTGGGACTAATTGCCTGTAACTCAAGCCAGAGAAACGAGTAAGGCGCGAGCGTGAGCGAATAAGGCTCGCGAGTAATCGTCGGAAACGGCACATAGCCAAGCATCTCCACTGGCTCGTAACCCGCGTACTCTGAGAGATCAAGAGTAACCGGCTGCGCAAAGCGGCTCAGATTGGCGACGCAAAGCACAGTTTCACGGAATCCATCGCCTTGGTCAAGATCGCGAAGATAGGCGAGAATTTTGCGATTTGTTGGATTGAGAAATGTAAGCGTTCCACGGCCAAACACCTTGAAGAGTTTTCGCAGCGCAATCATATTGCGCGTCCAGTGCAGCAGGCTCGACTGGTCACTGAGTTGCGCTTCTACGTTCACCACCTGGTAGCCATAGATCGGATCCATCACCACCGGAAAATAGAGGCGCGCAGGATCGCACTTGGAAAATCCGGCATTGCGATCCGATGTCCACTGCATCGGTGTGCGTACGCCATTGCGGTCGCCGAGATAAATGTTGTCGCCCATGCCGATTTCGTCGCCGTAGTAAAGAATTGGCGTGCCGGGAAAGCTGAGCAGCAGCGAATTCAACAGTTCAATACGGCGGCGATTGTTATCTACCAGCGGCGCCAGACGCCTGCGAATGCCCACGTTGACGCGCATGCGCGGGTCAGCCGAGTAAGCGAAGTACATATAGTCACGCTCGTCGTCTGTCACCATTTCGAGCGTCAACTCATCATGGTTGCGCAGGAACAATCCCCACTGGCAGTTGTCGGGAATCGGCGGCGTCTGCGCCATGATGTCTGTGATCGGTAAGCGATCTTCCTGACGAAGCGCCATATAAATACGCGGCATGAGCGGAAAATGAAATGCCATGTGGCACTCATCGCCGTCGCCAAAGTACGGGCGCACATCGGCAGGCCATTGATTGGCTTCAGCCAGAATGAGCCGATTACTATATTCGGCATCAATCACAGCGCGTAATTTCTTAATGACCGCATGGGTCTCTGGCAGGTTTTCGCAGGAAGTTCCATCTCGCTCGCAGAGATACGGAATTGCGTCCATGCGCAGCGCATCTACGCCCATATCGAGCCAGAAGCGCATTGCCTTCAGTACTTCATCCACCACCAGCGGATTGTCGTAGTTCAGATCAGGCTGATGCGAAAAAAAGCGATGCCAATAGTAGGCCTTTGCGGTTTCATCCCAGGTCCAGTTCGATTTCTCGGTGTCAGTAAAAATGATGCGCGCATCTTTGTATTTCTGATCGGTGTCTGACCAGACGTACATTTCGCGCTCAGGCGATCCGGGAGGAGCCAGCTTCGCAGCCTTGAACCACGGATGCTGGTCGCTCGTATGATTAATGACGAGCTCAATCATTACTTGCATGCCACGCTGATGAGCGGCATCCAGGAACACCTTGAAGTCATTCAGCGTGCCATACGAAGGGTTTACATCCGTGTAGTTCGCAATGTCGTAACCATCATCGCGCAGCGGAGACGGAAAGAACGGCAAGACCCAGATGCAGGTAACGCCCAGTTCCTTGAGGTAATCCAGGCGCGTCAGCAGACCTGCAAAATCACCGATCCCATCATTGTTCGAGTCGGTAAACGCGCGAATATGTAGCTCGTAAATAACTGCGTCTTTGTACCAGAGTGGGTCCGCTGTGCTGGCAATCTTTTTCACACTTCTATCTCCGTACAGTTCGTGCAATACAGCATCATGACAAGCGCTTCACGCGAAATATATGCGCCGGCTTAACATCCGGCTGAAGCGCAACATAGTTATGACTTCCCCATGTGTACTGAGCGTCATTGAGCAGATCATCCACCAGGAAGCTTTCACCGGACGAATACCCGATTTTATTGAGATCCAGACTGGCCCAGCCCGTCTGCACGTTGGTTGAATCAAGATTCACCACCACAAGAATCGTATCCTCAAAATCAGGCGATGTCTTTGAGTAGCAAATCAATTGCGGATTATCTACGGAATGAAAGTGCAATGACGCATTCGATTGCAACGCACGATGTTCATGACGAATTCGGTTGAGCTTTGTAATCAACGGGACCAGTGAATCCGGCGCGTTGCGGTCGCGCTGCCGAATCTCATACTTCTCGCTGTCCATATATTCTTCTGATTCGGTTTTACCTGCTGTGGGCTTAGCGGGGGTGTTCTCAGACAGCTCATATGCCGGGCCATAAATGCCGTAATTCGCAGTCAGCGTTGCAGCCAAAATCAAGCGATACATAAACGTCGGGCGTCCGCCCTCCTGCAGCGTCTTATGCAAAATGTCCGGTGTGTTCGGCCAGAAATTAGGCTCGAAGAAATCGCTGATCGGCGGTCGCGTAATCTCTTCCAGGTAGCTCTCGAGCTCTTCCTTGGTGTTGCGCCACGTGAAATAGGTGTAGGACTGCGTGAAACCGCGCTTTGCGAGGCTGTACATGACGTGTGGGCGAGTGAAGGCTTCGGCGAGAAAGATCGTCTCAGGGTATTTGTTCCGCAGCTTGTCCAGGCACCACTCCCAGAAAAGCAGCGATTTAGTGTGCGGATTGTCGACGCGGAAGACAAACACGCCGCGCTGAATCCAGAACTCAAAAACGGAATAAAGCTCATCCCATAGAGCGCGCCAGTCAGACGACTCAAAGTTCAGCGGATAAATATCCTGGTATTTCTTCGGCGGATTCTCCGCATACTGAATCGAGCCATCCGGCCTGACGATGAACCACTCCGGGTGCGCCGTTACCCAGGGATGATCGGGTGAGCATTGAAACGCAATGTCCAACGCAATATCGATTCCGTGCTGTTTGGCTGAATTCACAAGGCTGTCGAAATCCGCGAAGGCGCCAAGCTGCGGATGAATCGACTTGTGGCCGCCGTGATCTTCACTCTGATTGGGGGATGCTTTCTTGCCAGCCTTCTTGCTCACAAGCGCGCCCACTTCAGCTTCCCTGTCGCCAATTGCCCAGGGACTTCCGGGCGCACCCTCCGGCGCTTCAGTGGAGTTGTTCGGCCCTTTACGAAACGCCCGCCCAATGGGATGAATGGGCGGCATGTACAGAACGTCAAAT
>Ga0206824_10041_pt1 | contig 41065 bp, 29 predicted proteins | sample Alteio_BWOrgCont_82_FD_152874 | JGI IMG/M metagenome (GOLD analysis project Ga0206824, IMG submission 152874) | Enriched cells from forest soil in Barre Woods Harvard Forest LTER site, Petersham, Massachusetts, United States -... | ecosystem: Environmental > Terrestrial > Soil > Temperate forest >...
CAAGACCTTGTTTTTAAAATATATGGTAAATCTTCAGGGTTAATAGATAAGACAAATCAGAATACATATTATGGGTTTGAGTCAGGTGATAGCAATAATGCTAGTAATGCAGGCATTGGTAATACAGCTATAGGATTTGAAGCGCTTACAAAAAACACGTCGGGAACTCAAAATACCGCATTGGGAGCTTATGCTCTTCAAGCCAATAGAAAGGAAAGCGGGAATATTGCTATTGGCGACAGCGCTTTATATACACAAACTACAAACACGGCCCTTGTAACCGGCAATGTTGCAATAGGGAACTCGGCGCTTTTCCTTAATAATGGCGCTGCTGCAGTTAATAATATAGCTATAGGAGAATGGGCTATGCGTTATAACACTAATGGAAATGGCAATACTGCGATTGGATACCAGTCGCTGTATTCCAATACTACAGGAATCTGGAATGTTGCTATTGGTATGCAGGCATTATTCAGTAATACGAATGGATTAGAAAATGTCGCAGTGGGGGTGACTGCACTTAATAGCAATACCTCCGGAGGCGAAAATAACGCTATAGGATATTATGCACTTACTTCTAACAATTCGGGCTCATATAATAATGCTATGGGGCAGTCAGCACTTCAAAACAACACCAGTGGGACCAACAACAATGCTATAGGGAATACTGCACTTAATGCTAACACTACGGGCTCTTATAACACTGGCGTGGGGATGGTGTCTTTTACAATAATACTAAGGGAAGTAATAATACGGCTGTGGGAGCCAATGCCCTTCAAGCTAACGTCAAGAGTATCGGCATTACGGCAGTTGGGTTTGATGCAGGATATAGCAATACCGCCAATGCGAATGTATTTATAGGCGATAGTGCAGGATATAAAAACACAACGTCGGTAGGAAATACCTATATAGGGTATCAGGCGGGAGCACTTAATAATACAACCGGATATTATAATACTGCTGTGGGTTATCAATCTCTTTATAATAATGTTAGCCCCGGCTTATTTAATATAGCTGGTAATACTGCCCTTGGGTATCAGTCTCTTTATGCCAATACCACCGGCTTTGTAAATACCGCTGTGGGGTTTTTAGCACTTGCTGCTAATACCTTAGGAGACGATAATACCGCTGTGGGATCGCAAGCGCTTTGGGTTAGTACAACTGGCAATAATAATACCGCTTTGGGAGGAGTTGCGCTTTCTGCCAACACTACCGGTGTTAACAATACCGCTATAGGAGAATCTACGCTTACTAAAAGTGCCTCCGCTAGTGGCAATACCGCTGTAGGGTATGGTGCAGGAGCAGTTGATACAAAAGGAGATTATGGGGTTTTTGTGGGTGATAGCGCAGGAGCAAGTAATACAACCGCATCCGGAATTACATTTGTTGGCTATCAGGCAGGAGCAAGCAATACCAGCGGAGCCAATAATATAGCTATCGGTAATCAGGCATTTAGCACCAATACTATAGGGGCTGAAAACATTGCTATTGGAGTGCAGGCACTTCAAGCCAATGTAAAACAAAGTGGCAATATTGCTATAGGCGATAGCGCCTTATACTCTCAAGCTGTCAACTCGGCTACTATTTCCGGGAATGTTGCCATTGGTAACTCGGCACTTTTTCTTACTAATGCCGCTAGTGCGACTGCTAATACTGCTATAGGAGAATGGGCTCTGCGCTATAATATCACAGGGGTCAGCAATACGGCAGTTGGGCATGAAGCATTATATGCTAACACTTCCTTCGCCAATACCGCCGTGGGGGATTTGGCGCTTGAGAGCAATACAACAGGGTATTTTAATACGGCTATCGGCGTAGATGCGCTCAATAATAATACTACAGGACTCTATAATACCTCCGTTGGATTATCGGCGAATGTGTACAATACAACAGGAAGCAGTAATACAGCTATTGGAAATCAGGCACTTGGTTTTAATGGCGGCAATAAAACCTATAGTAGCAACACTGCTTTAGGTAGTTGGGCCGGTGACGATAACACTGGCGATGCGAATATATTCATAGGTGATAGTGCCGGATATAATAATACAAGCGGAAAATATAATATTTTTATAGGTTATGCATCGGGAATGAAGAATACAACCCACTCTAATCGTGTCTACATAGGAGATAGTATTTCACCCAATGCTCCCATTACTGTTAATTTTTCAGGTAGCTTATCTCCTTATTACGGAGGGCTATATCAAGCTGGAACATCAGGACAAGTATTGACTTCACAAGGTCCCGGAGTCTCGCCACAATGGGCAGCTGCAGGAGCTACAGGCACCAACTGGCTGCTTTTAGGTAATTATGGTACTACACAATATACTAATTATTTGGGTACTAATGATGCCCACGATCTTGTTTTAAAAATATATGGCGTAGCTTCTGGGTTAATAGACAAGGCAAATGATAATACCTATTATGGATATGAAGCAGGGGATAGTAGCACCAACACCGGAAACGATAATACCGCTATTGGAATGTATGCTATGCGTGATAACACCGGTGGATATCTCAATACCGCAGTAGGAGCATTATCTCTTCTACAAAATCTTAACGGAATTGATAATACTGCCATAGGAAACGAAACAATGCAAAATACCTTAGGGAGCTATAATACCGGTTTGGGTTCTTTCGTGATGAATTCAAATACAACCGGAATGAATAATACTGCCGTAGGTTTTCAGGCACTTATATCTAATATGAATGGTAGTAGCAGCACTGCTATAGGAGCTTATGCAGGTGATAATAACACCGCCGATGCGAATGTCTTTGTAGGTGACAGTGCCGGATTTAAAAATACTACCGGAGCTCAAAATACTGCTATGGGGTACCAAGCATTAGCTCTTAACACAACCAAAGCCGGAAGCACTGCTGTGGGTTATCAGGCGCTTAATGTAAGCAAAGGAGCCGATAATAGCGCAGTGGGTGCAAATACACTTTCTTCGAACACTACAGGAGCATATAATACTGCTATGGGATATAATGCGCTCCAAGCTGTTACAGCTGGAAGTAGTAATGTTGCTATAGGCTATGAGGCAGGTTTTAACAACACTGCCGATGCCAATACGTTTGTAGGCGATAGTGCAGGGTTTAAAAATGCTACGGGAGCCGATAATACAGCTTTGGGTTATGCAGCACTTTCCCAAAATACCACCGGGGTTATAAATACCGCTATTGGGATAAATGCCTTGTTTAGTAACCTTACAGGAGGTTTAAACACCGCTACGGGAGCTAGCGCAATGTATAACAATACGAGCGGGGTTGATAATACCGCCAACGGGTTTGGTGCACTTTTTAACAATACCACCGGCGAAGGCAATGTAGCTATGGGAGTAGACGCGCTTCAAGCCGGCAAAGCAAATAGTAGTAATACGGGCATAGGCAATGGTGCAGGAGCAAGTAATACTGCCGATGCTAATGTTTTCGTAGGCGATAGTGCAGGTACAAGCAATACTACCGGAGCTCAAAATACTGCTATGGGGTACCAAGCACTAGCTCTTAACACAACCAAAGCCGGAAGTACTGCTGTGGGTTATCAGGCGCTTAATGTAAGTACTGGAGCAGACAATACCGCCGTAGGTGCAAATACACTTTCGTCCAACACTACCGGATATCGCAATACCGCTATGGGATATAATGCGCTCCAAGCTGTAACAGCGTCCAGCAGCAGTGTTGCCATAGGTTATGATGCTGGTTATACTAATGTTTCCGATGGGAATGTATTCATAGGTGACAGTGCAGGATATAAAACCGGCGCCGGAGGTACTACTGAAGTCTTTGTGGGATATCAGGCAGGAGCACTTACTACCAATGGAGAGGACAATTCTTATATAGGCTTTCAGGCAGGAGCAGCCAATACTGATGGAGCTGATAATGCTTTTTTAGGTTATCAGGCAGGAAACGCCAATACCCACGGATTTTTCAACAACGCTATCGGAAGTAAATCGCTTTGGCATAATACCACCGGAAACAATAACACAGCCGATGGATTTGCAGCACTTTCCCAAAATGTTAGTGGAGTTGAAAATACGGCTATAGGATCTTTTGCGCTTTCCGATGCTGCCACTTACAGTGGTAATACAGCTGTAGGATATAATGCAGGATTCTTTGAGACAGGAGATTGGAATGTATTTGTAGGAGATAGCACAGGTCCAATAAATACTGCCAATGCCAGTCAAACGTCAACTACTATGGTAGGATATGGGGCAGGAAGCAACACCACAACAGCAACCGGAAGTACCCTTATAGGTTTTCAGGCAGGAACGACACTTACCACAGGTACTAAAAATACGCTGATAGGTTATGAGACTGATGTAACTGCTGCCGGTAATACCAATGCCACAGCAATAGGTAATGGAGCCGTGGCTCCGGGAAGTAATGCAATACAATTAGGTAATGCAAGTGTTAATGCGTTATATTTTGGAACCGCCAATAACTTACCTACAACTGGAGCGTCGGCAGCTAATGTGTATTACAACAATGCCACAGGCGAATTTTTCCGTTCCACGGTAGCTTCCAGCGGAGGCACTGACTGGCTTCTATTAGGCAATACAGGCACTACTGCTTATACCAATTATTTAGGTACTAATGATGCACAGAGTCTTGTGTTTAAAATATATGGCAAAGCTTCGGGTTTAATTACTAATAATATTAGAGGAAATACATTTTATGGATTCGAGTCAGGAGACAGTAACAATGCCTCCAATACCGGAGATGGAAATACAGCTATTGGTTGTCAAACACTTGAAAAGAACACAACAGGAACTGAAAATGTTGCAACCGGATATCAGGCTCTTAGTGTAAATACTACCGGATATTGGAATACAGCCAACGGATGCTATGCATTACAAACAACAACTATCGGAGTCGCCAATACCGGTTTGGGATATGCTGCGGGGGGAGCTATTACAAAAGGTTCCAGCAATGTTGATATAGGCAATGAAGCAGGGTTTAATAATACCGCCGATGCAAATGTGTTTGTAGGCGATAGCGCCGGATTTACCAATACTACCGGAGCACAGAATACTGCCGTTGGTTATCAGGCGCTTGCTGTTAATACAACTAAAGGAGGAAGCACTGCTATTGGCTACCAGGCACTTAATGTAAGTACAGGGGCTGATAATAGTGGTGTTGGTGCAAATGCACTTTCTTCAAACACCACTGGGGCATATAACACCGCGATGGGTTATAATGCGCTCCAAGCTGTTACTGCTGGCAGTAGTAATGTTGCCGTTGGCTTTGATGCAGGGTTTGACAATACTGGCGATGCTAATGTTTTTATGGGCGATAGTGCAGGATATAAAAATAGCAGCGGAACTCAAAATACAGCCGTGGGCTATCAGGCGCTTGCTCTTAATACCACCAAAGCCGGAAGTACTGCTATAGGCTATCAGGCGCTTACTGTAAGTACCGGAGCTGATAATACTGGGGTGGGAGCAAATTCACTCTCATCAAACACTACCGGATCTCACAATACAGCTTTAGGATATAATACACTTCAAGCCTCTACAAATGCTTTAGGTCTTACGGCTATTGGATATGATGCCGGGTATAGCAATACTACCACCGGAGCTGATATGTTTATAGGTGACAGTGCCGGATACAGTAATACCGGTGGAACCGGGCTGACATTTATAGGGTATCAGACAGGAGCGCTTACAACTGTTGGTTCTTTAGGCGCTACCGCCGTGGGGTATGAAGCTATGTATAATAATATAGGAAGTACTGCCGCCACACCCTTACAGGCAAATTACAATACTGCATTAGGCTATCAGGCACTTTATACTAACCCCTACGGTATTGAAAATACTGCCATTGGATACCAAGCACTATACAGTGATGCCGGTGCCGGCGTAGCATTATTCGTTCCTTTGCAAGGAAGCGCGAATACTGCCGTGGGGTATCAGGCACTTTACACTGTCAGCACAGGGGGAGCTAATACTGCCACCGGAAACCTTGCCCTTACAAACAGCACCGGAAATTATAATTCTGCCTTTGGAGATAATGCCCTTACTACTAACACTACCGGAAACAACAATACTGCCGTCGGCGAAGCTGCACTGAAATCGAATAGTATTGGTATAGGTAATACGGTTATGGGATTTGAGGCAGGATATAAAAATACCGCCAGCATGAATGTATTTATAGGCGATAGCGCAGGATATAAAAATACTTCTGCAGATGGTGGGACGTTTGTAGGGTTTGAGGCAGGGGAAGTGAATACCACAGGGGCCAACAATATAGCTATTGGTAATCAGGCGCTTTCAGGTAATACTACCGGAGCCGAAAATATTGCCATAGGAGTACAGGCGCTTCAAGCTAATACAATTCAAAGCGGTAACATAGCTATAGGTGATAGTGCTTTATATACTCAAAGTTATACCACTGCTTTTTCTAGTTACAATGTTGCTATAGGTAACTCGGCTCTTTTTAAGAATAATCCTACATCAACAACTACTGGTTACCAAAATACTGCTATAGGACAATGGGCTATGCGTACAAACACAACCGGAAAGTTAAATACAGCTTTGGGATATCAGGCGCTTTATTCCAATTCAACCGGAGCTGATAATGTTGCCGTAGGAGCTTATGCACTTCAGTCTAACACCGCAATTGGTAATACGGGTATTGGCTATCAGTCTCTTTCAAGCAATACCAGCGGATTTACCAATACGGCAGTAGGAAACGGGGCACTTGGAGCAAATATTTCAGGAAGTAATAATACAGCTACCGGGTTTTCTGCACTTTCACAAAATACTACGGGAGGATATAATACCGCCTTTGGAATATATGCAATCGAAAATGGAACAGGTATAAATAATACTGCCATAGGTGCAAATGCACTGGCTACAGGCATTAACGGAAACAGTAGTACTGCCATAGGAGATAATGCAGGATATGACAACAGCGGTTATTATAATGTATTTGTAGGTGACAGTGCCGGATATAATAATACATCCGGAAAAAATAATATATTTATAGGTTATGGTGCCGGATTGGAAAATACAGCTCACTCAAATCGTGTTTATATAGGTGATAGCATATCTCCTTATGCTCCTATTGCTGTTAATTTCTCAGGACAACTGAGTCCTTATTATGGTGGGCTTTATCAAGCAGGAACAGCAGGACAAGTGCTTACATCACAAGGTCCCGGAGTTTCACCTCAATGGGCGGCAAGCGGAGGTGGAGGAAGCAGTTGGTTGCTATTGGGCAATTCAGGAACTACAGCTTTTACAAATTATATAGGTACTAACGACAAGCAGGATTTAGTTTTTAAAATATATGGTAAAGCGTCAGGCTTAATAGACAAAACCAATGCAAATACATTTTATGGGTATGCAGCAGGAGATAGTAATTTAACATCAGGTACAGGAAATACTGCGGTAGGGTATTTAGCAGGGACGGCTAATACTACCGGAGTAAATAATGTGGCGATGGGAGATCAGGCACTTAATGGTAATACTACCGGAGCCGAAAATATTGCCATAGGAGTACAGGCGCTTCAGGCCAATACAGTACTAAGTGGCAATATAGCCATAGGCGACAGCGCCTTATATACTGAGAATTTTACAACCGCTTCTAATACCGGTAATTTGGCTATTGGTAATTCTGCACTTTTTAAAGATAAGACAACTGCGGGGGTATTTACCGGTGAGTATAATATGGCTATAGGACAATGGGCTATGCGTACTAATACTACCGGCACATGGAATACTGCTGTAGGATATGAGGCGCTTTATTCCAACGCTGTTGGTGATGACAATACCGCTTTGGGATTCGCTGCCCTTTATTCTAATTCGGGTGGAGTTAATCTCGGATTTGCTAACACGGCTATTGGTATGGATGCTCTTTATAGCAATACTCTTGGAAACAATAATACCGCTAGCGGATATGGCGCTCTTGGCTCTAACACTACTGGAAACGATAATACCGGCATAGGCGAGTACACTCTTGGTGATAATACCACCGGAGTGGATAATACCGCTGTTGGATTTCAGGCTATTCAGGATGTTACGGTACAGAGCAGCAACACTGCTGTAGGATATTTTGCGGGCATAAATAACATTGCTGATGCAAATGTGTTTGTAGGTGATAGTGCAGGAGAAGCTAATACTACAGCATCGGGTGAGGTATATGTAGGATATAAGGCAGGGGTGAAAAATACTATCGGAGTTGACAATACCGTAATGGGTTATACAGCGCTTTTCAAAAATGTTACAGCTAGTTCTAATGCTGCTGTTGGGTTTGATGCCGGCTTCAATAGTACCGGTGACTATAATGTATATATGGGTGATAGTGCAGGTTATAATAATACAACGGGTAATCAAAATACTTATATAGGATATGGTGCAGGATCAGCGGCTGGATTTGCAGCCGTAACTAATAGTGTATGCCTTGGATATCTCTCGGGCCCTGGAGCAACTACCATAGGAAGTAATTCCATTTATGGAGGCAATGCCTCTACTACCCATCTTTATTGCAATGGGGTGTTTGCTGCATACAGTGACAGACGCATAAAGGACAGCATACGGGAAAATATTCCTGGATTAGCTTTTATTACCAAACTGCACCCCGTAACCTATCACTTAAATATTCACAGGCAAAATGCAATGATGGGAGTAAAAGATGATAGAGATTGGGATGGCAAGTATGATATTGAAAAGATTTTGCAAAGCGGCTTTATAGCCCAGCAGGTAGATTCGGCAGCCCAAGCCTGCAACTATAATTTTAGCGGTGTGATTAGGCCTAAAACTCCCGAGGGGCTATATGCATTAGGTTATATTTCTTTTGTAGTGCCATTGGTAAAATCGGTTCAGGAATTGAATGAAAATCTTAACACCCAGGTTTCACGTTTAAATGCTAAGGTAGATAGTCTCGAAAAACTTAATAAAACTCAGGCAAACAGCATTGGTACATTAAAGGATGCGACACAGAAAGATGAGGCTGACATTGCTGCCCTCAAAGAGATGGTAAAAGAAATTCAGAATAATAATTTACAAACAGAACAGGCAAAAGCAGGGAAAAATTAAACTATAAACCTAATTCGGAGGAGTCAAGATTGGAAAAGTCGGGGCAATTGAAAAGAATAAAAATACTTGAGAACTTTTTCATTATTCGTTGTTCAATATTTAATTACTTGTATATGCCCTCCACTTTTCAATTACCTGTTGCATATCATCGGGTAATTCAGATTCAAAATACATAGCCTCTCCGGTAGTAGGGTGTGTAAAGCCCAACGACATAGCATGCAAAGCCTGCCGTGGTAAGATTGCAAAGCAATTTTCAACAAACTTGCTGTATTTGGATGTAATAGTACCACGCAATATTTTATCGCCTCCATATACTTCATCATTAAACAGAGGGTGTTTCAAATATTGCATGTGTACTCTTATCTGGTGGGTGCGCCCGGTTTCAAGTCTGCATTCAAGCAAAGTTACATAGCGAAACCGCTCCAATACTTTATAATGTGTAACTGCATTCCTGCCATGGGTGCCATCGGGATAGACAGCCATTTTTTTGCGGTCTTTATGGTCTCTGCCAACGCTGGCATTCACCGTTCCCTCAGCTTCTTTAAAGTCGCCCCAAGCTAAAGCAATATATTTACGCATCACCTTTTTTTCATGGAATTCCTTAGCCAGCTTAGTCATTGCCCGGTCATTTTTAGCAATAACCAGTAGACCGGAGGTGTTTTTATCTATGCGGTGAATAAGCCCCGGACGTAATTCCCTGAAGGGGTCTTTACTTGGGTGCGTTGATTTAGGCAGATTGCCTATATAATAAACAAGTGCATTCATTAATGTGCCGGTAAAATTACCCGCAGCGGGATGCACTACCATTCCTGCTGCTTTATTAACCACCATGAGGTCGGCATCTTCATAAACTATGTTAAGGGGTATATCTTCAGCAATCAGTTCTATTTCCCTTTTAGGGTATGGAAATACCACGCTTATTTCATCGGCAGGCCTAACCTTGTAACTCGATTTGCTGGTTTTGCCGTTTACCAACACATTGCCTTCTTCCAAGGCATATTGAATACGGGTGCGGGTAGCATTCTCAATTTTATACAACAGAAACTTATCAATGCGCAAAGGTTCCTGTCCAGGGTCTACCTTAAAAGAGAAATGCTCATAAAGGTCTTTGTCGTCGCTTGCCGTATCTAATCCTTCCGTATCCATAAGTTTAGGTATAAAAATAAAAAAGGGATGTCCCCCCTTTTAGGAAGGACTCCCTTTATTTCTAATAAATTTGCTATTAAATGCTTATTTGCCGGCTTTAGCAGCAGAATCAGCCTTAGCTGTAGAATCAGCTTTCATCTTCATCATAACTGAATCAGATTTAGCTTTCATCATAGCAGCAGATTTAGCTGTATTTAAAGAATCAGCTTGGCGAGCTGAATCAGCTTTAGCTTTGTCAGCTTTAGCTTTGTCTTCGGCGCTAGGACCACATGAGATAAGTGCTAACATGCTTGCTGCTGTAGCGATAGTCAATAATTTTTTCATTGTTTGTGTAGGTTTGATGGATTAAAATAGGGCGCAAAAGTATAAAAAAAATTTAAATCCAAACAATTTTTTAATTATTTTTATAATTCTCCTAATTATTTTTGAATAATAATGAATTCCGTACGGCGGTTTTTCTGCCTGCCTGCCTCGGTATCATTGCTTGCAACAGGGTTAGCTGCGCCAGATCCCTGAAAGCTTAACCTTTCAGCTTTTATATCCTCCTTTACAAGAGCTTGCATAACAGTAAATGCCCTGTCAGACGATAATGCCTGATTTGACTGGTCGCTTCCCACATTATCGGTATATCCAACTATTTTAACTTTTATAGTAGGATTTGATTTCATGTATTTGGCAAATTCTTTTAGAACGGCTATCGAGACAGACTCAAGTTGGGCTGAATTAGTTTTGTAATAAATATCATTCAACACATAATTACCGCCAGATGCAATGGTTTTCATATTAAAATCCATATTTACGGGCTTGCCGGTAAAGGTATCTTTAGCTGTAATAATACCTGAGTTGAAGGCATACCCGCTTTTGGTAACCGTTGCCACATATTGCTGGCTTTGCGATTCGCTTACTACGGCAGTAAAGGAGGCGTTAGTTGTATCACTCATAACGGCAGCTTTTTTATGGGTTTTCACATCAGTAATAGTTACAGAGGCTCCGGTAAGGGTATTTCCATTGGGGTCAGTTATTTTACCGGTAAGCAGTGCCACTTTTTCAGGACGGGCTTCGGGGTATAAAGCAAACTGGTATATATCATAGCCACCCATGTTTTCGCCATTGGTACGGGCAGGGTCATTGGAGCAGAAATAACCTGTTTTACCATCGGTGCTCACAAAAAAGCCCACCTCATCCCCTGTAGAATTTATTGGATAACCTATGTTTTTCGGTTCACTCCATTTTCCGGCACTGTCCATACGGGAAAAGAAAATATCCATCCCCCCTACTCCCGGCCATCCATTAGAAGAAAAGTAAAGCGTATGGCTGTCCGTATGTATAAATGGACTCATATCATCTCCGGAGGTATTAATGCCGGGACCTAAGTTTACCGCGGGACCCCATTCCCCACTTTCGTCCTTTGTGGTTTTATATATGTCACACTTCCCCATGCCGCCCGGGCGGTTGCTGGAAAAATATATGGTTTGCCCGTCAGAGGATATGCTGGGTTGGCTGTTCCATGCAGAGGGGTCGTTAACCTGAGAACCTAAATTTTTAATTTCTCCCCACGCCCCGTTTATATTATCGCAATAGTAAATCTGGCAACCGGATGTACCTTCATCTGAAGCCCGGCAACTGGTAAAAAAAAGATGTTTATTATCAATGGTAACAGCAGGTCCGCCTTCATTAAATGCTTTGTTGAAAGGTGGAGGCATAGGAGAGCCTGTTTCAAATGTTCCATCGTCTTGACGGTGGCTTATCATAAAATATTCCTTTATACTTTCTTCTGTCTGAAAGGCTGAGCCCATATTTTTAAAAGGCATTTTACGGGTAAAGAAAGCTAATTGGTTATCGGGAGAAATAATAGCAAGGTATTCATCAAACTGGGTGCATAACCCTTTTACCATGTGCGGGTCGAAGGGAACTTTATTGGTGAATAAATTTTGGTAGAACTTGGAGGCTTTTAATTTTTGTTTGGCATCGTATGCAAAGCCGTCATAGTCTTTGGAGTATTTTTTAACGTCATCATCTTTAAAGTCAATAAATTTTTGGAAATAGGTTATTGCATCTGCATATTTATTTGCCTCGAAATAACTTAATCCTATATAATAATAGGGATCGGAATGGTAATGGGGACAATCCTTTATAACCGTGAGAAAATAAGGAATAGCAGGGTCGAATGAGGTTTGCTTAACGTAGGCGGTTTTAACATACTCCTCACCCAATATAAAGTTGGCAGCAACATAGTCGGGTTCCAAATCAATAGCCTGTTTAAGATAAGCTTCTCTTTCTTCCTTCTGGTACTTTTTTTTGTCGGTTCCTTTATTATAAAGCTCTATGGCTTTTTTATTATCGGGTTGTGCGCATGAGGTATCTTGCTGGGCAAAGGCTTGCCAGCTCGACAAGCAAAGAAAAATAACGAATGATGTTTTTATAGATGATAGTTGCATTGCGAAAAATGAATTGAAACACCAAAATTACAAAGGGTAAGTAAATGAGGCACGGAAAGTTTTACACAAAATAATAGTCATGAGTTCTGAACTCGCAGTAGCTGACATTCCCCACTTTGAACTATCTTTATACCGTTTTTATTTGAAATGACCAATACAAAACAAGACTTTTACGGCTTCCTGGCACAAACCAGCAAAACACCAGTTGGACTGGAAATTACGAGTGCCAAAGGCTTGTGGCTAAAGGATGTGAAGGGCAAAAAATACCTTGACCTTATTTCCGGTATTGCGGTAAGTAATCTTGGGCATAGCCACCCAAAAGTTATAAAGGCTATTAAAGAACAGGCAGACAGGCATACTCACATAATGGTGTATGGGGAATATATCCAGTCTGCACAGGTGCAGTTTGCTAAGAAAATTTGCAGTGTATTGCCCAAGACGCTGAACTCAGTCTATTTTGTAAACTCCGGCAGTGAAGCAGTGGAAGGGGCGCTTAAACTTGCTAAACGATATACAGGAAGAACAGAAATAATATCATTTACAAAAGCCTATCATGGTTCAACACAGGGAGCATTGAGCGTTATGGGTGACGAGGCATTGAAGATACCTTTCAGACCGCTATTGCCTGACGTAAGGATTTTGCCGTATAATGATATTAAGTCTTTACAAAATATTAGTAAAAGAACAGCCTGTGTAATTATCGAACCCATACAAGGTGAAGGAGGAACCATTGTCCCCGATAAAGAATTTTTAAAGGCATTGGAAAAACAGTGTAAAAAAACAGGAACTCTCCTTATTCTTGATGAAATACAAACAGGTTTTGGCCGCACCGGAAAACTATTTGCGTTTGAACATTTTGGAATTACGCCTGATATTATGACTATAGGTAAGGCTATGGGTGGAGGGCTACCCTTAGGGGCTTTTGTTGCAAACCGAAAAATTATGCAAACGCTTTCTGATAAACCTCCACTTGCTCATATCACAACATTTGGCGGGCATCCTCTCTGTTGCGCTGCCGGCTTGGCCGCAATGGAAGTGTTAATAAAAGATAAATTTCATGAGAAAGCTGCCAAAAAGGAAAAAATATTCCGAACTTTACTGAAACATTCTGCTATTAAAGAAATACGGGGCAAAGGGTTGATGCTCGCTATAGAGTTTGAAAACGAAAAATTGTGTAAAAAAGTAATTGAACAATGCCTGAAAAAAGGTATTATTGTAGACTGGTTTCTATTTAGCCCTGCAGCCATGCGAATAGCTCCCCCACTTATTATTCAGGAAAAAGAAATTAAACATGCGTGTTCGGTAATACTATCATCGATAAAAGAAATAACCTCTAATTAGCATACCATGAATGTATTGATTATTGAAGATGAAAAATCACTTGCCAAAGAAGTACAGGATTTTTTAAAAAAAGAAGGCTACACTTGTGAGATGGCAGTAAATGGTAAGGAAGCATCTGAAAAAATATTTGTCAATCCTTACGATTTTATTCTACTGGATCTTGGCTTGCCGGATTATGAAGGATTGCAATTATTGAAAGAGACAAAAGAAGCAGGACAGGAAGCATCCATTATTATTTTAACGGCCCGTGGCAGCACAGATGACAAGATTAAAGGACTTGACCTCGGCGCGGATGATTATCTAGCTAAGCCTTTCTCATTGCTTGAACTTTCTTCACGTATGCAGGCAATAACACGCCGTAAGCATGGATTGAAGAAGAATATTGTCGAAATAAACGGCTTTCAGATAGATTTGACTACCCGCTCTGTTCATTACAAGGACAATCTTATAAGCCTTACTAAAAAAGAGTTCGATATTTTACAGTATCTGATTATTAATAAAAGCCGCATAATTACACGTATGCAGCTTACCGAACATATATGGGATAATGCCCTTGAAGTTGACTATGATTCCAATTACGTGGATGTTCACATAAAAAATTTACGTAAAAAGTTAACACAATATGCACCTGTTGATTGGATTGAAACTGTGCGCGGAATAGGCTATAGGCTTAACTTAACCTAATCAGTATTTTATGAAACTATATTATAAGCTTACACTTATTAATGCAATTTCCCGCATTATGATAGTGGCGGCTTTTTTGGTTTTTGTCCCTGATCTTATATACAAAGCGGCTATTCAGCATACGGATGACCTTTTAGCTAAACGGAAAAGTGAGTTTATCCATATTATGAATAAAATGGGGATTAACCAATTTATTCGTGAAGAATCTGATAGCACTTACGCTGACTATACCATTTTTAAAGAAAAATATGTTTCCATAGAGCCAACCAAGAAAGCTATACACGATACCATTGTAACGGGACGAAGAGATATAGAAGGCGATACAGTTGAAGCGCGAATCCTGAAACATTCATTCAAATATAACAATACAGATTATTTACTTGAAATTGGTGAAAGCCTTCAATATGTAGATGACCTTAAACTTATTCTAAGTAAGGTTGCATTGTATATATTGTTAGGCGTGATCTTCCTTACCGTATTTATGGATTTGTCTATTACAAAGTACTTGTTACGCCCCTTGCAAAAGATAGAAGCTAAGTTGAAAGGAATACGAACGCCTGAAAAATTTGATTACACGGCGATAAAAACAAATACTACCGATTTTCATTATCTCGACCGAAGTATTCGCAATATGATGCGTAAAATCCGCAATACATTTTATATTGAAAAAGAATTTATTGCTAATGTATCGCATGAATTACTTACGCCTGTATCTATATTACAAACACGCTTGGAAAACATGCTGGAGGCGGGTACCCTAGATGAAGTAACGGAAATAAAAATTATTGAATCGCAAAAAACACTGGGAAGGTTAAAACAAATAATTCGTTCATTATTGCTTATTTCCCAAATAGAAAATAACCAAACTCCTAAGGAAGATGCGGTGGATATTCCGGAACTGCTGAAAGAAATAAAATCGGAAATTGAAGTACGCCTGCTTGAAAAAAATATTACTCTTAATATAGAACTTCACGATGATTTTATATTTGTTCCCTGCAACCGCTCCCTACTATTCACTTTGTTTTTTAATCTAATAAATAATGCCATAAAGTATAATAAGCAGAATGGCGCTATCACTGTAACAACTGAAAAAATAAAAAATGAATATTTAGTATATATACGTGATACGGGCAAAGGCATTGCACCTGAAAATTTAAATTCTATTTTTCACCGGTTTAAAAAATTTAATAATTCTGAAAGTGAAAGTTATGGGTTGGGATTGGCTATGGTTAAAACTATTGCAAATTTTCACGATATGGATATAAGGGTTGAATCTAAACCGGGTGAAGGCTCTGTATTCACTGTGGTTTTTAAGCTTTAGATAAAGCACTATGAAACTAAGCGGAAAGGAGCTAAAAGAATTTTTAGACGAAAAATACGAACTCTATAATCGTCCGTCCTTTATTGGGCATGATCCTATTAGCATTCCTCACAAGTTTAATATAAAAGAAGATATTGAGATTGCAGCGCTGTTTTCTGCCACTATAGCATGGGGACAAAGACCAACTATTATTCGCAATGCTAACCGCTTAATGGAGTATATGGACAATGAGCCGTATAAATTCATATTACATTCACAAAAAAGGGATTGGAAACGATTTGAAGGGTTTGCGCATAGAACATTTCAAAATATAGATGTAGTTTACTTTATAGAATCTTTGAGAAATATTTACCGCAACCACGGAGGGATTGAAAGAGTATTTGCAGAAAAGAGTAAAAAAGATATAAAAAGTGGAATTAGCCATTTTAGGAAAATTTTTCTTACAATAAATCCTAATGGAAGGACCGCTAAACATATTGCCAATGTAGAAAGAAATGCTTCTGCCAAAAGAATAAATATGTTCCTGCGATGGATGGTGCGTAAAGATAAACGCGGCGTTGATTTTGGAATATGGAAAAGTATTTCTCCTTCTTTGCTTTATTGCCCGCTTGACCTTCATTCCGGGCGGGTGGCCCGTAAATTAGGCTTACTTGATAGAAAACAAGATGACTGGAAAGCAGTTGATGAACTAACCATAAATTTAAGAATGCTTGACATAAAAGACCCTGTAAAGTATGACTTTGCCCTTTTCGGCTTGGGAGCGTTTGAGAAATTTTAACCCAAAATTTAAGCCTTTCGTAGGAAGGAATTCCTTAAATCAACGATTATTTAAAATTATGGGTGAAAAAGTAATGTACCTTTGTCTACATAAATAACCAAAACTTATCTGTCATGAAAAAATACATCTTAATCGCATCTGTTTTAATTGCTTCATATACTATGAATGCCCAAGTAAATGATATTCCTTTAATTGGCAATAGGTTTACATTTGGAGTGGATGGAGGTATCGCTATGCCTGCTGGTAACTTTGGCTCTACTGATAACTCCAATGGAACAATTAATGGTTTTGCAAAATCCGGGTTCCATTATGATATATATGCAGGGGTTAGACTAATTTCATGTTTAGGAATAATGGCACAATACGGAGCAAATAATAATTCGTTCAATACTGCGGCAATAAATACCCCCCCGGGTGGTAGCGCTTCTGCAAGTGGTGGGTATACTACTTCTGAATATCTTGTAGGCCCGTATCTATCTTTTAAATTAATTAAAATAAAAATTGAAGTTAAACTATTAGCGGGAGAGGTAACTAATAAGTATCCAACTCTTAGTTTTGATAGTTATGGTAATTCTGTTTCAGACGCCTTTCAAAACGGAAGTGGATTTGGCTACTGCGCCGGTGCTAAAATTAAATATATGGTTGCAGGCGGTATGCTAGGAATAGGATTAGGACTTAACTATGTTGGTTCTGATATGAATTATTCCGGATGGTCACAAACCAGCGTATCGGGTGGTACGACACAATATGGTAGCTTTAAAACTTCTGTAGGGCTTATTGAGGCTACACTGGGATTATCGTTGGATATTTAACAGTCTTATTTAAAAAAATCAAGGCCCTTAGATTAATTTCTAAGGGCTTTTTCAATTATAAACGTTCCTATACTGGTAAAATTTGTACGTTTGCATGAAAATTAATCTAATATGAAAAAGGGATATATCGTTCTAATAGCAGTTGTCGCGTTCTTTCTAATTATCTTTACGTGGGTAAAGGGAGTTTATAATGACATGGTAACTCAGGATGAGGCTGTTACTGCACAATGGCACCAAGTAGAAACCCAATACCAAAGAAGAATGGACCTTATACCAAACCTTGTAAGAACAGTGCAAGGCTATGCTAATTTTGAAAAATCCACCCTTACCGATGTTATTAATGCAAGGGCAAGCGCTACAAAAGTTACTATTGACCCAAGCCATCTTGATGCTACAAGTATGCAACAGTTTCAACAGGCACAAGGGCAAGTAAGTTCTTCACTATCCCGCTTATTGGTCGCAGTTGAAAATTACCCTGACCTTAAAGCCGACCAAAATTTTATGGCTTTACAAGCCCAATTGGAAGGCACAGAAAACCGCATAGCTACTGAAAGACGTCGCTTTAATGATGTTGCTCAAGACTTTAATACTTACATACGCCGTTTCCCTCAAAACATTTTTGCAGGTATGTTTGGTATGCAATCACGGGCTTACTTTGAATCTGATGCGGCTGCATCTCAAGCTCCTAAGGTTAAGTTTTAATAGCTTATAGTATCTTTTTAACCCTATCTACGATTAAGTCGTATTCAAAGCCCTTTTGCACGGCATAGTTGATTAGCTTTTGCATGGCAGGGATAAATAAGTCTTTGTCCGAATAATCTGTATTACCGGATTTAGCTTTCAGGAGTTTCCATTTTTTTAACAATAAACCATCCAAAACCTGTAAATAGTCAGTATTGGTAATTTCATTGAGTCCTTTTTCAAGCAATTCTTTGGTTATACCTTGTTTTTTTAATTCTATTTCTATTTTCTTTTTGCCCCACTTTTTATTTCTGAATTTACCTCTCGCAAATGCTGCTACATAACGTTTTTCATTCAAAAAGCCTTCCTCTTTTAGCTTTTCTATAATTAATAGGGCTTTATCTTCCATTGCCCCAAGTTCTATGATTTTTTTTCGTACTTCCTTAATACTCCGCTCCCTCAAAGCACAATATTTCCGCACCCTTAGCAATAAGGCTTCATCTGAAAGCGTTTTTTTCGTTATTTTGTCCATCAATTAGGGATATGGAATAAGTGATACGGGATAAGAAGATGCAAAATAACAACTTATTCCTTACTCCATATCCCTTACTACTTATTTATGCTGGAACGCTTTAGAAACCTTTTTGGTAGTAACAATAATATGTCTTTTCTTGACCATCTTGAATCGTTGAGGTGGCATATTATCAGGTCAGTTATAGTGCTTTGCATTGTTACGGGAGTCATGTTTTTTTACAACGATTTTATTTTTAACACCGTTCTTTTTGGTCCAACCCACCCAACATTTTTAACCTACCGGGTACTTTGCCATCTTTCGAGGGTACTCAATTTAGGCACTGATTTATGTATTGACCAAGCACCTGTTAAGCTTATTAATACTGTTATGGCAGGGCAGCTTATGATGAGCATTTGGGGAACATTTATTGCCGCATTAATAGTTACAGTTCCTTACTTGTTGTGGGAATTGTGGAGATTTATAAAGCCTGCCTTAAAAGAGAAAGAATTAAAGTCTGCAAGAGGCTTTGTAGCAACCAGTAGCTTGCTGTTTATTTTAGGAGCTTTATTCAGTTATTACATAATTGTGCCATGGACAGTTACCTTTTTAAGCCGGTTTCAGATGAGTGGAACTACAGTACAGAACTTATTTGACGTGCGGTCTTATATCTCAATGGTTACAACACTTGTACTCTGGTCAGGGGTGATTTTTGAACTGCCAGTGGTTTCGTACATACTTACCAGCATAGGCATTATATCCCCTGCTTTTCTAAAAAAATATCGTCGCCATGTTGCCGTGGTTATCCTTATTGTAGCAGCTTTAATAGCCCCGCCAGATGTGGCGTCGCAGATAATTGTATCAATTCCTTTGTTTATACTGTTTGAAGTGAGTATTTTTGTCTCCCAATATGCAGAGCGAAAGAAACGATTAAAAACTAGTTAACTCCAAAAATTCATGAAAAAAATACTCGTAACCGGTGGTGCAGGATTTATAGGCAGTTCAGTAGCCGAAAAATTAGCTGCGGACAAAGATAATTATGTAGTTATTGTTGATGACCTTGCAACAGGAAGTATTGGTAAAATACCTCAATCTCCGCATGGAAATATACAATTTATTAAATGTGATGTAAATGATTGGAGGGATATTTCAGGTGTTATGTACTCACAGGCTTTTGATTATATTTTTCATTATGCTGCCCTGGTGGGTGTTATCCGCACGCTTGAAAACCCTGTAAAGGTTCTGAATGACCTTTCGGGTATTCGCCACATACTTTCTTTTGCTAAAAATAGCGGGGTAAAAAGGGTATATTTTTCATCTTCATCTGAAGTATATGGAGAATCTTTCCATTTTCCACAGCATGAAGAAACCACCCCTTTAAATTCCCGGTTGCCTTATGCTATTGTGAAAAATGCAAGTGAGGCTTACCTCAAAGCATTTCAACAAGAATATGGACTTGAATATACTATTTTTCGATTTTTTAATACTTATGGTCCTCGTCAAACCAAAGATTTTGTTGTTTCAAAGTTTATCGTAAAAGCATTAAAGAATGAACCTATCGAACTATATGGCGACGGAACCCAAACCCGTACATTCTGCTATATTGATGATAATGTAGATGCCTGCCTCAATGCCTTTAGAAAAAATCTATATGTTAATGATGTTGTAAACATCGGCGGAGATGATGAAGTACCCATTATTGATTTGGCAAAACTTATTATTAAACTCACTAATTCCAAGTCAAAGATTGTTAACCTTCCTCCGCTTGCTGAAGGTGATATGACCCGCAGAAAGCCCGACCTTAGCCGTATGAAAAAATTGCTTTCAAGAGACCCAATAAGCTTAGAAGAAGGCTTGAAAAAGGTTCTCAGCGACACGAAATTTATTTTGTAAATTTTACACGTGAATATACCTGAATCAATACAGGAAAGTGTAAAGAAAGAGATTGATTTTTTTTGCAAAAGCCTTCCTAAGCAACCACAAGAGCTTTATGAGCCTATGCGATACATGCTATCCTTAGGCGGGAAAAATATACGTCCTGCATTGCTCTTACTGACTTGCAAAATGTTCGAGGGACAAATAAAAGATGCTCTTCCGGCAGCTATTGGAATTGAGCTTTTTCACAACTTTACATTAATACATGATGATATAACAGATAGCTCTCCACTTCGCAGGGGTAAATCAACCGTTCATGTAAAATGGAATTTGAATGTAGCGCTTCTTAGTGGCGATGCTTTGTTGATAAAGTCCTATCAGCAATTGAACAAAACTCCTTCAAAATATCTTCCTGATATTTTCAACCTCTTCAATGAGGCTGCGCTAAAGGTGTGTGAGGGACAGCAGTTCGATATGAATTATGAAACAAAAAATAAAGTAACCATAGAAGATTATCTAACTATGATAAGCCTGAAAACAGCTGCCTTATTTTCTGCTTCTATGGGAATGGGTGCTATACTTGCAGGGGCATCAACAAGTGATTGTAACAAAATGAAAGTCACGGGTGAAAGCCTCGGAATGCTTTTCCAGCTTAAGGATGATGTGTTAGATGTATTTGGCAAATCAAAGAAAACAGGCAAGCAAACTGGAGGCGATATTATTCAGGACAAGAAAACATTTTTACTTCTTAAAGCCTTCGAATTAGCCAAAGTAAAAACAAAAAATGAACTCAATTCATTAATCGGAAATACCAAAATTTCTCCAACAGAAAAGGTGGAAAGAGTAAAAAAGATATATGAAAATTTAGGTGTTGAAGAATATGCCAATAAGCAAATGCAATTGTATTTTTCTAGAGCAGAAAAATCTCTTGCTTCCATCAAAGCACCTGAGAAGGATATTCTACTTGCTCTTGCTGAAGATTTAATCAGTAGGGAAGCATAGGGCTGTTAGTTCAGCTGGTTTAGAACGCTACCTCGACAAGGTAGAGGTCGGCGGTTCGAGCCCGCCACAGCCCACGAAAATCATTCTAATTTAAGTTGGAATAATAGTCGACGATTATCGTTATTGTAATAAAAATATAAAGTCTTTATTTGACAAATAGTTGCAATTTTTATGAGCTCATTTACAGAAAAAGATATTCGCGACCAATCCCCTTTCCCTATATTTTCCTTTAAAAGAGTGTGTTTATCATCTTCAAGCTGAATAGAATTCCATCTATCTTCTCCAGGTGTATCTGTTCCATATTTTATTGAAATAGAATCATTCCTTTTTATGTTTATTTTATCTATTTTTAATTGATATCCATACATATTCTGATTCAATTTTACCCATACGGTATCATTGTAGTATATCCAATAAAAATCAATCGTATCGCATGGAGCAGACTTACCTTGAGACAAAAATCCTAAAATAATAAGAAATAAAAATACGACTCTTTTCATATAGAATAGATATTAATACCCCAACGCCGGTCTAAGCCACCTTTCAGTTTCATCAATACTCATGCCTTTGCGTTTGGCATAGTTTTCTACCTGCTCTTTATTTATTTTTCCAAGAGAGAAGTAATGAGAATCAGGATGAGCAAAATATAATCCACTTACAGCTGCTGTCGGGTACATAGCCATGCTTTCAGTAAGCTCTATTCCTGTTTTTGTTGTAATATGAAAAAGGTCAAAATGCAAAATCTTCTCTGTATGGTCAGGGCAAGCAGGATAGCCCGGTGCAGGGCGTATTCCACGATATGTTTCTTTAATCAGTTCTGGTCCCGATAAATTTTCATCAGGTGCATAGCCCCAGAATTCCTTACGCACTTTTTCGTGTAGTAATTCGGCAAAGGCTTCTGCAAGGCGGTCTGCCAGGACTTTTATCATTATACTGCTATAATCGTCATGTTGTTTTTCAAATCGGCGGATTAGTCTTTCTATGCCCAGTCCGGTAGTAACTGCAAAGCCACCTATATAATCAACTTTACCGCTTTCCTTGGGGGTAATAAAATCTGCTAAGGCGAGATTGGCTTGCCCTTCGGGCTTTTTGGTTTGTTGGCGCAAGGTATGGAATACCGTTTTTACAGTTGTTCTGGTTTCATCCTCATATATCTCTATGTCGTCTTCATTAACAGTATTAGCAGGATAAAATCCGGCAACTCCTTTTGCCGTGAGCCATTTCTCGCTGATGATTTTATTTAACATTTCTTGTCCGTCATCAAAAAGCTTTTTCGCTTCCACGCCACGTTCAGGGTCACTCAATATTTTTGGATAACTGCCTTTCATTTCCCATGCGTGGAAGAAGGGAGTCCAGTCAATATATTTTGCAATTTCACCAATAGGAAAATCAGGCAGAGAAATATTTCCAACTAAAATAGGCGTTGTAATTTCCACTTTACTCCAGTCCGATTTCATTTTATTTCTGCGGGCTTCAGCAAGACTTACAAATTTTTGTTCCGAGTTTTTATTCTGGTGCATCTTGCGCAATTGCTCATATTCCTTTTCTGTTGTTGCAAGAAAGTTATTTTCATTTTTTGACAACAGGCTGCTCATCACATTCACACAGCGCGATGCATCATTCACATATACAGCAGGATGATCATATTCCGGTGCAATTTTAACTGCAGTATGCACCTTAGATGTAGTAGCTCCGCCAATCAATAAAGGAATTTTCATTCCTGTTCTTTTCATTTCCTTGGCAATGTGCACCATCTCATCGAGTGAGGGCGTAATGAGTCCGCTGACACCAATTGCATCTACCTTTTCCCTAACGGCGGCTTCTAATATTTTATCACAGGGTACCATCACACCCAAGTCAATAACCTTGTAGTTATTGCAGCCAAGCACAACACCCACAATGTTTTTTCCAATATCATGTACGTCTCCTTTTACTGTTGCCATAAGGATTGTACCTGCTACATTAGTTCCTTCCGCCTTTTCTTCTTCCATAAAAGGAGTAAGGTATGCAACCGATTTTTTCATTACCCGGGCGCTCTTTACTACTTGTGGTAAAAACATTTTTCCAGAACCAAACAAATCTCCGACAATACTCATCCCTGCCATCAGAGGGCCTTCTATCACTTCTAACGATTTAGTAAATTGCTTTCTAGCTTCTTCAGTATCTTGTTCTATATATTCATCTATACCTTTTACTAATGCATGAGACAAACGCTCATTTACAGGCAAGCTTCTCCAGGCTTCATCCTTCTCAATTTTCTTGCCTTTTGATTTTATAGTCTCTGCATAATTCAGCAAGTGTTCTGTCGCATCTTCCTTGCGATTGAGCAAAACATCCTCTACTAAAACTAATAAGTCCTTTGGAATTTCATCATAAATCTGTAACATGCCGGGATTGACAATTCCCATGTCCATACCTGCTTTTATGGCATGATATAGAAATGCTGAGTGAATAGCTTCCCTCACCATGTCGTTACCACGAAAAGAAAAAGATACATTACTAACGCCACCACTCACCTTTGCAAGCGGAAGATTTTTCTTTATCCATTCGGTAGATTCAAAATAATCTAGTGCATTGCGCTTATGCTCTTCTATTCCGGTTCCTACTGGGAAAATATTCGGATCGAAAATAATATCCTGTGGAGGGAATTCTACTTGCTTGGTAAGAATATCATAAGCTCTTGCACAAATCTCTTTTCTCCTGTCAAGAGTATCTGCCTGGCCTTTTTCATCAAATGCCATAACTATAACAGCAGCGCCATATTTCTTTACTTTTCGTGCTTGTTCAATAAATTTTTCTTCACCTTCTTTTAAGCTGATGGAATTTACAATAGACTTTCCCTGCGTACATTTTAGACCCGCTTCAATTACTTCCCATTTTGAAGAGTCAATCATTATAGGAAGCTTAGAAATATCAGGTTCTGCCGCAACAAGGTTCAAGAACTTAACCATTGCTGCTTTCGAGTCAATCATGGCTTCATCCATGTTGATATCAATAACCTGTGCACCTCCGTCTACCTGATCCCGCGCAATAGTCAAAGCTCCGTTAAAATCTCCGGAGACAATGAATTTGGAAAACTTTTTGGAACCTGTAATATTTGTACGCTCTCCCACATTCATAAAATTACTTCCGGGAAAAAGTGTCACCGCTTCCAATCCGCTCAAATGAAACAGAGTATCTGCTTTGGGCTTCTGGCGAGGTTTCACTTTAGCGGCTGATTTAGCAATAGCTCTTATATGGTCAGGTGTGGTGCCACAACATCCTCCAATCATATTTACAAAACCGTTTTTGAGGAAATCATCTACAAACACGCACATGGTTTCAGGCGTTTCGTCATATTCTCCAAACTGGTTTGGTAATCCCGCATTGGGATAACAGCTCACATAATAAGGAGCCTTTTGAGACATTTCTTCAAGGTATGGCCTCATTTCTTTTGCACCCAGTGCGCAGTTCAAGCCAATACTAAGCAGGTTTTCATGTCTCACAGAAGTGAGGAATGCTTCGACAGTTTGTCCCGAAAGTGTTCTTCCGCTTGCATCGGTAATAGTTACAGAAACCATTATGGGCAGTCGTTTACCGGTTTTTTCAAAATAAGATTCGATGGCGAACAATCCTGCCTTTGCATTTAAACTATCAAAAATAGTTTCGACTAAAAGTACATCTACACCTCCATCTACAAGCCCTTCGATTTGTTCGGTATAAGCAGCCACTACATCATCAAAATAAACAGCCCTGTAACCTGGGTCGTTTACATCCGGTGATAACGATGTAGTTTTATTTGTTGGACCTAATGCTCCCGCTACAAACCTTGGTTTATCAGGATTTTTTGCAGTGTATTCATCAGCTACTTTGCGGGCAAGTTTAGCAGCCACAAAATTTATCTCATTAGTCAAATCACTCATGTGGTAATCTGCCAGTGAAAGAGGATTTGCATTGAATGTATTGGTTTCAATAATATCTGCGCCCGCTTCCAAATAGGCACTGTAAATCTCCTCAATCATCTTGGGGTTGGTGAGTGAAAGAATATCATTGTTGCCTTTTATTGAATGCGGATAATCTTTAAAACGCTCTCCGCGATAGACTTCCTCTGTGGGCTTATAGCGTTGTATCATAGTGCCCATTGCGCCATCTATCACCAATATGCGTTTCTCAAGTTCTATTTCTATTTTACTTTTTTCGCTAGACATCTTTCAACTTTTTTAATTATACCCTAACTTTTCTCTCACACGTTTCAATGTTGCTTTTGCCACTATTCTTGCTTTATCTTCCCCTTGTTTCAATTTTTTATCTAGTTCGTTTTTGTTGCTCATATAGTGATTATAGAGCTCTCTTTCCTTTTTATATTTTTCTACTAAAGTAAGGTACAAGGTTTCTTTCGCCTGTCCGTATCCATAACCACCACGCAAATAGTTTTGACGCATTTCTTCTATTTTATCTTTTTCGGCAACAAGGCTAAATATTTTGAACACGTTACATGTATCAGGGTTTTTAGGTTGTTCAACAGGAGTCGCATCAGTAACTATTTTCATTATTACTTTACGCAAATCTTTATCAGGCAGAAAAATATTAATAGTATTGTTATAGGACTTACTCATCTTCTGCCCGTCAATACCTGGAATTATCATTACTTGCTCGTTTATTTTAGGCTCCGGCATTACAAAGGTTTCACCATAATGGTTGTTGAAGGCTGATGTAATATCTCTTGTAATTTCAAGATGTTGCAACTGGTCTTTACCGACAGGAACATAATTGGCGTCGTATAAAATAATATCTGCTGCCATTAGCACTGGATAGAGAAACACACCTGCATTTACTTCTGAAAGACGATCTAATTTATCCTTAAACGAAACTGCATTAGCAAGCATAGGATAAGGAGTAAAGCAACTCAAATACCAAGTTAATTCAGCTACTTCGGGCACATCAGATTGACGATAGAATACCGTTTTATCAACATCTAAACCAAAAGCAAGCCAGGCAGCGGCTACTGAATAGGTGTTTTCTTTACGAATAGTTGCATCGCGTAAGGTTGTAAGCGAGTGCATGTCTGCAATGAATAGAAACGAATCGTTTTTGGAGTCATTGGACATGTCAATTGCCGGCTTAATAGCTCCAAGTATATTCCCCAAATGAGGGATGCCTGTACTTTGTATGCCTGTTAATATTCTTGCCATTGTTAGTTTGAAAAGTTTATAAAGTTCTTAAAGTTTGTAAAGTTAAAGTTTATAAAGTTTCCAAGTTCTTCCTTTCGGCTTTATGAACTTTACGAACTTTTAACTCATTTCGAAGCTATAAACATTCGCCAACGGGTAGCAAGCGTGCGGAAATAATAGCGTATGCGTTGGCGCAGGAAATAAATGGCACATATGGTAAAAACGAGGTAAGTAACGGTAAGTAAGTATATAATGCCTGAATTGATTCCTGCTCCATATCCTGCATTTGTACGTGCTGTAGATGCAGCGCCGGCAGTACAAACAGAGCATTGAGCCTCACAAAAAGTGAAGAGTGAAGAATTAAGAATTAAGAATAATATGAAGGAAATCTTTTTCACGCTGTAAATATACGACAATCAGAAATTATAATAGGGAGAAATCATTAAATAGACTATAACCCCTGTACTTGTTACGTAAAGCCATATTGGCATGGTCCATCTTGCCAGTTTGCGGTGGCTGATATATTGATTAGTAAGCCCACGATAAAAAGTTACAAGCACCATTGGCAAAACCACCGCAGCAAGTATTATGTGGGAAGTTAATATAAATAGATAAAGGGGCCTCATAGGACCATCCGGATAATGGGTTTCTTTGCCAAAGGAATGATAGGCTACATAGCTTAAAAGAAAAATAGCAGACAATACGAAAGCTGTAACATTGAGCTTTTTATGAAGGCTTATCATTTTATTACGTATAGCTAAATAAGACATTATTAATAATACAGTGCATGTGCCATTTAAAATAGCATTCAATAGTGGGCAATGCTTGATTATATCCGGAACCTTGTCCGGTTTAGGCATAAAATGCAGAATAGTTACCACAAGGGGAATAGCAATAGTAACAGTGATAATTATACGGGATACAACTTTATTATTCATATGGCAAATGTATCATATTTATAGTCCTCTTTCTTCCCAAACCTTGCAAATATTTACGACAACCTCAGCAGCTTTTTGCATATCCTGAACGCTAACCCATTCGTGTTTACCATGAAAGGCATGCTCTCCTGCAAAAATATTAGGACATGGCATTCCCATAAATGAAAGTCTTGAGCCGTCTGTTCCTCCACGTATGCTTTGGTTATGGACTTTAATTCCCGAGCGTTTAATTGCTTCTTCGGCATATTGTATCACCTTGGGGTGTTGGTCAATAATTTCTTTCATGTTGCGATACTGCTCTGTAACGGTAAATTGAAAAGTTGAATTAGGGTAGTCTTTCAAAACTTTTTCAGTAATTGATTTGAGTAAGGCTTCCTTTTCTTTCAGCCATTCAGTAACAAAATCGCGTATGATAAATTTTAATGTCACCTGTTCCAAAATGCCACCAACAGATGTAGGATGTATAAACCCTTCCATATCTTCGGTAGATTCCGGAGAGAGTTTATCTTTAGGCAGATTATCAATTATAGCGCTTGCAATTTTAATGGCATTTTCCATTTTGCCTTTCGCAAATCCCGGATGAACACTTACGCCATTAATTACAATTGAAACCGCATCGGCAGAAAAATTTTCTGCCTCAATATGTCCTAGGGACTCTCCATCCATGGTGTAACCAAATTGAGCTCCGAGTTTTTTCATATCTACTTTATCTACCCCTCTGCCTATTTCTTCATCAGGAGTAAATAATATGCGTATGGCTCCGTGCTTTACTTCCGGGTGTTGCACCAGATATTCAGCAGCAGCCATAATTTCGGCAAGCCCTGCTTTATTATCGGCTCCAAGCAGGGTGGTTCCGTCAGCAGTAACAATATCGTTCCCTATTTGATTCAATAAATCAGGATGAGCAGCAGGAGTAAGCACTTGGGTCTTATCATTTGGCAGTTGAATATTGCCGCCTTGGTAATTTTTATGAATTAAAGGATTTACATTTGTTCCTGTACAGTCAGGCGAGGTATCCATGTGAGAGCAGAAGCATATTACAGGCACATTTTTGCTGCTATTTCCCGGAATAGTAGCATATATATATCCATATTCATCTAACTCAGCATCTTTTATGCCCATTGCTTTTAATTCTTCCAGCAGAACCTTTCCAAGATTCTTTTGCTTTGCCGTTGATGGAATGGTAGGTGATTCCGGGTCAGATTGTGTATCAATCTTTACATAGCGCAAAAAGCGCTCCGTTACTGCTTGTGGTGTTATCATATCACAAAAGTAAAAAAAATGTTATTCCGTCTTATGTATAGATAAATAGCAACCTGAAATTGTCTATCTTTGCGAGGTAAAACATGGTATAGTGAACGAAACAGAAGAAATACAAAACAAAGTAGCTGGTAGCGGTCTTGAGCCTCTTAATTTGGGTGATTTTTATCCCGAAGGGGAAAGGGTTATTATTGACCTGAAAGACCATCTTTTTGAAGGCTTGATTTTACGAGAAAAAGATTTCAGGGCTTTCCTTAAAAATGAAGACTGGACTAAATACCAAAATAAGTTTGTTGCAATTACTTCAACCGCTGATGCTATCATTCCGCAATGGGCGTATATGCTGATTGCTTCGGAGCTTCAGCCATTCGCTAAAAAAATTGTTTCCGGAAATCGTGATACCCTTGAAGCTATTATTTTTGGTGAATCTCTGAAGGAAAAATTACATCCTGAAAACTATAAAGATAAAAGAGTGATGATACGAGGTTGTGGTGATAAGGAGTTACCCTTATCTGCTTTTTCAGATGCAGTAACACTTTTGAAGCCTTTTGCAAAAAGCATTATGTATGGGGAAGCATGTTCCAATGTTCCTATTTATAAGTCAAAATCTGAATTAACTTTTTAATGCTATGGAAAAACAACTTTCTGATATAGAAGGCGCTATTGATGATATTAGAAAAGGCAAATTAGTTATTGTTGTGGATGATGAAGACCGCGAAAACGAAGGCGATTTTATAACTGCTGCCCGTAACATTACACCTGAGATTGTAAACTTTATGACACTTCATGGACGGGGATTGCTCTGTGCCCCTGTGGAAGAAGACAGGTGTTATGAATTGGGGCTTGATATGATGGTTACACAAAACACTTCATTGCATCAAACTCCTTTTACCGTTTCTGTGGATTTATTGGGGCATGGTTGTACCACGGGTGTATCAGCTCACGACAGAGCAAAAACAATACAAGCGCTTTCGCTTACTTCAGCTAAGGCATCCGATTTTGCCCGTCCGGGGCACATATTCCCGTTAAGAGCCATGAAAGGCGGAGTGCTTCGCAGGGCAGGACACACCGAAGCAACCATTGACCTTGCACGCCTTGCAGGGTTTGAGCCTGTGGGCACACTTATCGAGGTGATGAACGAAGATGGCAGCATGGCAAGGCTTCCACAACTTTTAGAAATTGCAAAAAAGTTCAATCTGAAAGTTATTTCTATAAAAGATTTAATTGAGTACCGTCTGCATAAGGAAACTATTATTGCCCGCGATATTGAAGTTAAAATGCCCACTAAATGGGGCGATTTTAAACTTATAGCTTATCGCCAAACTACCAATGACCAAGAACATTTGGCCTTGGTAAAAGGCACCTGGAAAAAAGATGAACCTGTCATGGTTCGTATGCATTCATCTTGTGTTACTGGAGATATATTCGGTTCACTGCGTTGCGATTGCGGATCACAACTTCATAAGGCAATGGAGTTGATTGAAAAAGAAGGAAAGGGTGCCGTCGTTTATATCAATCAGGAAGGAAGAGGAATTGGATTACTGAATAAATTAAGGGCATATAAACTACAGGAAGAAGGAAGAGATACGGTGGAAGCAAACCTTGAACTTGGTTTTAAAATGGACGAAAGAGATTATGGTGTAGGTGCACAAATATTAAGAGACTTGAATATTTCTAAACTCCGGTTGATGACAAATAACCCTAAAAAGAGAGCGGGTTTGCTTGGTTATGGATTGGAGATTGTTGAAAATATTCCGTTAGAAGTTCCATCAAATCCACACAACCATTTTTATCTACAAACAAAGAGAGATAAAATGGGACATTCCTTAAAAGTGGAAGAAAAAAAGTAGATTCGCCTCTATGCTTTTTAAAGAGATTATAGGACATGGGCAATTGAAGCAGTCCATGATAAACACCATTAACGAAGGAAGGATAAGCCATGCTCAGTTATTTCTTGGTGCGGAAGGTAGCGGGGCATTACCTTTAGCGCTTGCCTATATACAATATCTTTTTTGTGCAAATAAAACAGAAACAGATTCCTGCGGAAAGTGCAGCCAATGTCATCGAATTGCAAAACTCTCACATCCAGATGTGCATTTTGTTTATCCTGTTGCATTGTCAAAAGAAAAGGGTGTTGAAAAAAGCTCCGATGTTTTCCGTGAGTGGACAGAGGCTTTCTTGAATGACCCCTATTTATCGCTTGCCGATTGGATGGATTATTTGGGAGCAGAGAATAAGCAGCCTATTATTGCTGTTGAAGAAAGTAAAGACATTTTGCATAAGATGAGCCTTATGGCTATGGAAGGCAATTACAAAACCATGATAATATGGATGCCTGAAAGGATGAACCAACCGACCGCGAATAAACTTTTGAAAGTATTGGAGGAACCGCCTGATAAAACTCTTTTTATTCTTGTTTCTGAAAGCAGCCAAATGCTTCCTACCATACTTTCACGTACGCAACTTACTAAGGTTCTTCGTTGCGAGGAGAGCGAATTAATTGATGCCCTAATGCAAATGCATGGGCTTTCAAATGAGGCTTCCGTGGGAATTGCAAAAGCCTGTGAAGGCAATTACCGCCTGGCACAAATGATGGTGAAAGGTGAAGTGGATGCGGAATTTAACATGCAGCGTTTTCAATTGTGGATGCGCTCCTGTCTCAACCTAGATGGGCTGAAACTTTCGGAATGGATTAATGAAACTGCAACTATTGGCAGGGAAAAACAAAAACAGTTTATTGCTTTTGCGATTAAAACAATACGCCAAAGTATTCTATTAGGTTTAAATTACCCTTCGGGTATAAACCCTGCTGATGAGGACTTCTTAAATAAGTTTTCACCTTTTATTAATTATGAAAATGGAGCATTGATTGCAGAAGAGCTAAACAACGCTTTTTATGCCATTGAACGTAATGCTCACACCAAAATATTATTGATGAGTCTCTCTATAAAAATTCATACACTTTTTCCACAAAGAAAAAAAATAGCTTGATATTTAGTTTATATGATTAGACCTGTAAATAAATTAGATGCTCCTTCTATTTGCAAGATTTATAATTATTATATAAAAAATACTATTATAACTTTCGAAGAGGAAGAAGTAAGTAATGTGGAAATGGAAAAGAGAATTAAAGAAAACACAAAAGAATTTCCCTGGTATGTGTTTGAAGAAAAAGGAGAAATAGTTGGTTATGCCTATGCAACCCTTTGGAGGAAACGATCAGCCTACAGATATTCTGCTGAAAGTACAGTTTATTTACACCGTGAAAAAACAAAAAGAGGAATAGGTACCGCGTTATATACTCATCTAATTACAGAAACTAAAAAAAAGGAAATACATTCTTTAATTGGAGGAATATCCTTGCCTAACGAAGGAAGCGTTGCTTTGCACGAAAAGTTAGGGTTCAAAAAATGTGCTCATTTTAAAGAAATAGGGAAAAAATTTGGCGAGTGGGTTGATGTAGGATATTGGGAAAAAACTCTTTAGTATTTGCCAAAACTCTGAAAAGAACTTTACTTATTATAAAGCACGCTCAAATCCCTTATGCTATCTGAAATTATGGCGGAGGCAACCAGATTAGCTGAGTTGATACCATAGTTATATTCATTAATGGTATTTCCTGTGGCTGTAATTATTTGGTTATTGATATTATCGTAGCATAAAGTTGATGCAGATATTCCATTGATGTAGGGGAAAAGACCATTTTGCCCATAAGTGTATTGATAGATTGTGCCATTATTAAAACTTATTAAATAGGTACTTGCATTCACTTGAGCCACTGACAGCAATTTTGCAGAGGGCATTGTAACAGGTGAATAAAAAAGATTAGTCCGGATATTATAAAGCTGCATGTAAGCCCCGCCTGAACTATTACCAAATACAAAAATGTCATTATTATCATATCCATACATAGCAACTATAGGTCCTTGTATAACAATTTGTCCGGCACCTGCTGCACTTGCCTGATAAAAAGTCAATAGGTTTTCTGATGTGGAGTAAATGCTTTTTTCTTCCGCAAAAAGCCAACCTGCCCAAGCAAAAGTTTTAACGGGGTAATATCCTGAATTGACATTATATATTGTTTCAAGCGTCCCTAAGTGGTTATAACACTTAACATAACCAAGATGGTAGGAAACATATTCAGCATCGTTGTTGCAATATATATTGGTAAAATAGGGAGTGGTGGAAACAATACCTGATAAACTCCAGTCAGAAGCTATGTTAGGAACGGAATATACATTCACATTTCCCGAATCAAGCCCCGCTGTATAAAGCTGCTGGTAATAGGAATTAATATCAGACGACGAGTAATCGCCTGAAACTGTATAGCTAAGCGAAGCATGAAAAAGCGAATCTATTTTCCACACTTGAACGCCTCCACTATTATGTGAAATAGCATATATAGCAGTTCTTACGGTAGGAGTGCCATCAACATAAATTTGCTGGAAAGCACTCGCGGTATTTGTTCCATTTGATGCGGTTATTGTCATATAGTATTGTCCGCTAAGCATATGAATGTCGTCCAGGTAATAGGTGAGAGAAACATTCATAGTATTGGAAGTGATTGGAACAGTAATAGTTTGTTCCACCGGAATATTTTGACTGTTGCCAATGTAAACAGTAACAGAAGTCAACGATTTTGAATCGCTCACGTATCCTGTAACTTGTATGGTGCCGGGTACGTTAAATGTAGCAAGGGAATAGGGAGAAGTTATTTCCACAACAGGATAATCGGTAACGGTATCTTTGGTGCAGGAACAGATTCCCAAAAGGAGAAATAAAAAAGGTATAAGAATTTTTTTGGACATAAGCGTAAATATATGAAAAAAAACAAGGAAAAAATATAAACCATTTATAAATAAGCAGTTTAAGTATTGTTCATAAGTTCTCACCCTCTTTGCATTTCAATTTTTATATTTTTGGCGTCCCAATAAAAAAATTAAAGTATTTATTATAGCGTAAATGAACAATAAGAAACAATACAAAAGCAAGAATTCAGCCCTCAACTTTGTAGAACTTGAAATGGGCAAAATGCCTCCACAGGCAGTGGAACTGGAAGAAGCGGTACTCGGAGCCTTGATGTTAGAAAAAGAAGCCCTCACCAGTGTTATTGACATTCTGAGAGAAGAAGCTTTTTATAAAGAAGCCAACAAAAAAATATTTGCAGCTATACGCCGCCTGTTTGAACATTCAGAAGCGATAGACATACTCACGGTTACTAATGAACTGAGAAAAAACAGTGAACTGGAAGCAGTGGGAGGCGCTTATTATATTTCTCAACTCACAAGTAAAATTGCCTCGTCTGCCAATATAGAATACCATGCCCGTATTGTATTACAAAAATTTATTCAAAGGGAATTGATACGGTTTTCTTCCGAGACTATTGAAAACTCCTATGATGACAGCATAGATGTATTCGTATTGCTTGATGATGCAGAGAAAAAGCTTTTTGCCATTGCCGATGAAAACATCAAAAAAGATCCTGCCATTGCAGGCAGTTTAATACACGAAGCTATAAAACAGGTAGAAGCTGCACGTAGCCGTAAGACCGGTATTACAGGAGTTCCGAGCGGTTTTACCGAATTAGACCGGCTTACATCAGGCTGGCAAAACTCAGACCTTATTATTCTCGCTGCCCGTCCCAGCATGGGTAAAACAGCTCTTGCCATTACACTTGCCCGTAATGCCGCCATTGATTTTAAAATTCCTGTTGCTGTCTTCTCACTTGAAATGTCAAACCTGCAGCTTGCCCAACGTTTGATTTCGAGTGAAACAGAACTTTCTCTTTCCAACTTAAGAAAGGGACAATTGCAAGATTATGAATTTGAGCAACTGACTACTAAAGTTGCCAAACTTTCGGATGCACCTCTATATATTGATGACACAGCCGCACTTTCTGTTTTTGAATTGAGAGCAAAAGCGCGGAGGCTGAAAGAAAATCACAACATACAGATGATTGTGATTGACTATTTGCAATTAATGACAAGCGGTAACGATAACATGAGAGGTAACCGTGAACAGGAAATAAGTTCCATTTCCCGTGCACTTAAGAGTCTTGCCAAGGAATTGAGTATTCCAATCATAGCGCTTTCCCAGTTAAGCCGTGCGGTGGAGCAACGAGGAGGAGCCAAGCGTCCTCAGTTATCAGATTTGCGGGAATCGGGTGCTATTGAGCAAGATGCCGATATGGTTCTATTCGTTTATCGGGAAGATTATTACGATATGGAAGATCCTGAGAGCCATCCCGGTTCTGCTGAGGTTATTATTGCCAAGCATAGAAATGGCCCGTTGGACAGCGTCCATTTACGATTCTTAAAAGAATTTGCTAAATTTGTGGACGAACCATCCTTAAGTGACTATCATAGTTATCCTACAGACACCTCTGCTGAACCAAGAACAATTACCAGAGGGTCTAAGATGAATGATATCGAGGAAGAGAGTCCGTTTTAGCAAAATGAAAAAAAGATTTTTATTATTTTTATTTGCCCTTTTGACTCTGTCAGAAGCGAGGGCAACCTATATTTTCATACCTATGGATGAAAGCCAGACCCAATGCCTTAAGGCGTATGGTGTTGCTTACATGGCTTTGAAAGAAGGTGTAACGGTGGAATGGCTTTTGAATTACCGGGGAGGAAGTTTTGTTTTTCCGGATGCCGCTGTTTTTGAAGATGCTTGTAAAATACGTAATGTGAAATTTGAATTAATTGCGGATGCACAGGAAACCTCCATAATTCAGGAAATAAGCAATCCCGAAGTAAATATGGATGCTGTGAAACTGGAGAAACCACCGCGCATTGCGGTATATTCTCCCAAAGACCAATTGCCCTGGGATGATGCCGTTACACTTGCGCTTACCTATGCAGAAATACCTTATGATGTAATTTACGATGAGGAAATTTTAAATGGAGCCCTACCCAAATATGATTGGCTGCATTTACATCACGAAGACTTTACCGGACAGTACGGCAAATTTTGGGGAGCCTATCAAAATGCAACCTGGTATAGAGAAGATGTGAAGATGAATGAGGCAATGGCTCAAAAAATGGGATTTCAGAAAGTATCACAAATGAAACTGGCTGTGGCAAAAAAAATCAGGGATTTTGTTTCCGGCGGAGGGTTCCTTCTTGCCATGTGTTCAGCCCCTGATTCGTATGACATTGCGCTGGCTGCAGAAGGTATTGATATATGCCAAACACCTTTTGACGGAGACCCTGCTGATCCCAATGCCAATAAAAAATTAAATTATGATGCATGCTTTGCTTTTAAGGACTTCACCTTAAATATGAATGCAGCTGAGTATGCGAAATCAAATATTGATGTGACTCCCACCCGGGTTCAAAAATATGGCATCACACAGGAAAATGATTTTTTTACGCTGTTTGATTTTTCAGCTAAATGGGACCCTGTACCTACTATGCTATGCCAGGACCAGACCAAATTGATTAAAGGTTTTTATGGACAAACAACAGCATTCGATGAGCACTATTTGAAAAGCTCTGTTACTGTTATGGGAGAAAATAAAGGCGCTAACGAAGCTAAATATATTCATGGGGATTACGGTAAAGGCACCTGGACATTTTATGGAGGACATGACCCTGAATGTTACCAACACCATGTTGGTGATCCTCCTACCGATTTATCGCTTCACCCTAATTCACCGGGGTACAGGCTCATTTTAAATAATGTATTGTTTCCGGCAGCTAAGAAAAAAAAGAGAGAAACCTGATTTTAATTAGCTTCTATTCCTTGCATAACTGTTACCTTGTCTATATTGGTATTGTAATTATTACCTAAAAATGCCCGCATATGAAAATAAATAAATATATAGTAATTATTTTTCTGCTGTCTGCTGTTGTTGTATCTGTTTCTACTTACTATTCCATCAATAGCAGTAAGCTTGCTGCCGGATTATCTGACAGGGTATATTTAACCCAGCACCAGATATCAAGGCTTGACAAGATATATTCCAATCTTTCCATTGCTGATAATGCTGTAAAGAATTATATAATTACAGGAAATGCAAAACTCCTGATTCCACCCGACTCTTCTGCAGCCAGACTTAAACGTACACTAAGATCTCTAAGGAGGGACATGAAAGGTGATTCAAGTTTATTTACGGACAGTAAAAGGTTGGAAACATTGGCAAATGCCAGAATTAAGGTTTTAGATAAACTGGCAAAAGAGCGAAAGCAATCGTTTGATTCTGCAAAAAAAATGGTATCAACCGGTATTGGAATTGCTCAGATGGATACTATAAAAGCATTAGTAGACCGTATGACTGCAAAAGAAAGGCTGCAAAGGACACAATATAGCACGCAAACTCAAGTCTCTGTTGATAAAACCACACAAACAATTATTGTCAGCGGAATAGGTACTTTTCTTATCATAATTATTGTGCTTTTCTTCCTTAGCCGTGATGAGAGGCGTATTCAACGAAGCGAAAGAAAATTCCGGGATGTTTTCACTGCCAGCCCTTTTGCCATAGTTATTACTGATTTAAAAACCGGAAAAATACAGTCCATTAATGAGGAATTCACTTTTATGTTTGGTTTTACCGAAAAGGATGTAAAAGGTTACTCTATGGTAGACTTAGGCGCATTGTCTCAGGAAGATAGAACTATGATTATAGAGGATGTTAGAGTTAACGGCACCTCAAGAAATAAAGAATTTCAATTCCGCACAAAATCCGGTGATATTATCACAACTCTTTTTTCCAATATAATTTTGGATATTGACGAAACTCCATCTATTCTTGCGCTATTCAGTAATATCACGGAATTAAAAAAACTTCAACATGAACTTGTAACTGCGAAAGAATTAGCTGAAAAATCTGTCCGGGAAAAAGATGTATTCCTCGCAAACATGAGCCATGAAATTAGAACACCTATGAATGCTATCATCGGATTTTCAGATTTGTTGAAATCAACATCCTTGGAAGACGAACAAAAGGATTTTTTGAATGTGATTAGCAATGCCGGTGAAAATTTATTGGTTATTATTAATGATATCCTTGATTTTTCAAAAATTGAGTCGGGAAATTTGACCATGGAAAAGAGGCCATTAAATTTAAAAGTGTTGTTAGAGTACACTAAAAAGCTTCTTTTGTTAAAAGCGGACGAAAAACAAATTGGCCTTAATTTTTATTATGAAAGTGACTTACCTGAATTCATAATTGGTGATCAAGTCCGGCTAAATCAGATTTTAATAAATCTTATTGGAAATGCAATTAAATTTACGGAGGAGGGCAAGGTAGAAGTGCGTACAAGGACAGTATCAAAAAATGGTAATGAGTGTACCTTGGAAATTAGTGTTAAAGATACCGGAATTGGAATACCGGAAGATAAACTGGAAACCATATTTGAAAGATTTAAGCAGGGAGATGATAACACAACTCGGAAATACGGAGGTACAGGATTAGGCTTAAGTATTACTAAGAGGCTGATTGAGTTATGCGGAGGTCAAATTAAATTAAACAGCAAAATAGGTGTTGGCTCAGAGTTTATAATTCAAATTCCTTTTGAAATGGCACAAAAGGTAACAGATGCCGACATTACAAGTGAAGCTCAAATTGATAAAATATGCGGATTAAATATTCTTATTGTAGAAGATAATGAGTTGAATCAAAAATTAGCCATTAGAATTCTTAAAAAAGCAAATACTGTTTCACTGGCAGTTAACGGACAGGAGGCAATTGACAGGGTTAAGTATCAACAATTTGATATTATTTTAATGGACCTGCAGATGCCTGTTATGGACGGATATACTGCAACTAAATATATTAGAGAAGTTTTAAAAAATACAACACCAATAATTGCGCTTACTGCACATTCTATAGGTGAAGAAAAAGGTAAAAGCCTTGAATATGGTATCAATGAGTATCTCTCTAAACCATATAAAGCGCATGAGTTATTGCAAAAAATTCAGAATCAAATACAAGCAGGGAAGGAGAATAATTCAAAAATAAAGATTGAAATAAAAGAGGAAGCTCCAATAGATGAGAAGAATAACAAACTTTATGACTTATCGCTAATACAGGAAAATTCAGATAATGATAAAGAATTTATTCAGGAATCAATATCCATTTTTTTGCGGGATATGTCCAATAATATAGACGTGCTCAAAAATAGTCTCCTTGAAGAAAAATACGAGGACATTAGAAAACTTGCCCATAAAATGAAATCTTCTTTATCTCTCTTTAAAGCAGATAAGGCAGTTGAATTGTGCAAAAAAATTGAGGCTTCATCCGAAGATAACGTTATCGCATCATCTATCCATGAGTTGATTGATAGCGTAACTCTTATAACAGAAACCTTTAAAAGAGATTTCCCTCTTACTTAAAGAAAAGCTTAATAATAAAATAAGCAAAAAGGAATGCGACAATAATTCCTACTCGTAATTTACTTGCAAATTTTGATTTGGCCAAAGCCTGTTTAATTTCTATCAAATGTTTTATTGCCGTGATTTTAGCGTCAAGCCTTACAAAGGCTGTTTCGTTTTTTGTTATATAATCATAACAACCTTCCTTTATTGATTCTACAGCTATGTCTAAAGAATCGTTGGCTGATAACATAATAACATAAGTATTTGGAGCAATTCGTTTAACTTCCTGTAATACTTTTAATCCGTTGAAGCTCTTATTTTCCTGGCTATTGAGATTGAAATCTAAAATAATGATCTCGGGGGTTTCTAATAATTCATGAATGCAATCTTCCCCAGAAGAAAAACACTTTGTATCCAAATCCAATCCCTCTAATTTCTTGGCAAGGTTCTTTTGGTATAGTATGTCATCTTCAACAATAAATACCTTTATTTTCTTTTCCATTTATATAATTCTTATTGTCAGGTTATAAATTCTCCATTATTATAGCTAAAAATATAAAAGCCAAGTAGAAGTAATAATGATATAAATCACTATTCATTTTACACTCTTTATGCAGTGTAACATAAGTAATATTTCTAATATATTGATTATCAATTAATTACATGGAAATTGGGTTTGCATTTTACATTACTCGAAAAAGTGTAAAAAAGTGTAAAATATAGCCCCTTTCTTTATTGTAAATGAGATTGTTACAGACATTCAAGGCTTAAGTCTACAATCCTACTGATAGCAACTAATTGAATTTCAGTCCAAACCCAGCATTTTAAAGAACTAAAAGAAGTCCTTTGGGTCTACCTCCATTGCTTTTGCTATGGCAAAGATATTGCTTAGGCTGGTGCTTATTATGCCTCTTTCTATGCGACTAACTTGACTGTATTCAATATCGCTGATATCAGCAAGTTCTTGCATGGTCATTCCTTTGTCAATTCTTATTTTTCGGAGCTTACTCCCAAACTTTTTTATTTCAGAGTCTGCCCGAACGTATTTCTTTTTGCGCATAACTCATCAATTATGGGCAAAAGCTCGAATATAGCTTATGGCAAATTTGCCATATAAAGGAAATTTGTTTTACATTTGTCCCGCCATCAAAAAATAACGATACAATTTATATATGGAAAAAGAAGATGAATTATTAATAAAAGAGAGACTGGAGCTTGACAAGCAAAAACTTGAATTCGAAAAACAAAAGTTTGAGTTCGAGAAAAATAAAACCACCCCAAAAAAGCCGTTAAATATTGTCGGAATAATATTATCCGTTATTCTTATCGGGGCATGTTTTCTGCCTTGGATTACATCGAGTGCAAACATAAATGTAAGCGGATTCGGTCAAAATATCAATTCGAGCGCATCTGCCAATATAAATAATCCTGCCGCCTGCATCTTTGGTTTAATATGCCTTGTTTTAATTTTGGTACGGTTTGAATACTCATGGATTGGCGGAGCACTGACATTATTATATGGGCTTAATGTTATTTTTGGTTGGGGTTTAGGTTGGAATATTGGCGGGTATTCAGCAAGCTATAGCACAAATGGATTTGGTGTGAGTGGTGGAGCGCACTATGATATTCATCCTGACATTGGGACTTATATATTTGCTATATGCTCCGCATTATTTATCCTGTTTACCGCCACCAAAATTGGAAACAATAAAATAGCAGGAATACCAAATAAAAAAGAGCGGAAAATAAATTTTACTTTTTTTCTAAAAACAGCGT
>Ga0206824_10033_pt2 | contig 40898 bp, 39 predicted proteins | sample Alteio_BWOrgCont_82_FD_152874 | JGI IMG/M metagenome (GOLD analysis project Ga0206824, IMG submission 152874) | Enriched cells from forest soil in Barre Woods Harvard Forest LTER site, Petersham, Massachusetts, United States -... | ecosystem: Environmental > Terrestrial > Soil > Temperate forest >...
ACCTGTGGTGCCAGTTACATTCCAAATGCCGTTGTATATCGGATTTGTTTGATTTGCTAATAGCACGGTACCACCAGTCACGGTAATGCCATCAACAATTTGTGTTCCTTGTGGAGGATTACTTCCAGTACCTATGTTGGAGGTGGCAACAGCATTGACCGCTGGTTTAGGGACTAACCCTGTTGAGACGGAATCAACATATGATTTTGTAGCAACATCAGTAGAGAGTGTTGTGGTGCCATCAATGGTAATCATATGCGTAGCAAAATTGCCTGAACTGTCACGCTTGACGATGGTATTGGCAACATCGCTTGCCGTTGCAGCATTAGCAGCGGTAGCGCCTGCAGCAATATTGGCAGCAGAGACACCGCTTACGGATACTACCACGGTAGCACTTTGTGTGCCCGTGACGTCACCAGACAGACTGCCACTAAAATTTGTTGCAGTTACTGCATTGGTTGCGTTGGTCGCCGTATTAGCGTTACCATTCAATGCTGCGGTGATAATATTCGCAGCAAAATTGCCAGCAGCATCACGTTTAACAATAGTATTAACAACATTGCTTGCGGTTGCAGCATTAGCCGCCGTAGCACCTGCAGCAATATTGGCAGCAGAGACGCCGCTGACAGAACTTACTACCGTAGCAGATTGTGTGCCAACAACATCACCGGATAATGAACCGGTAAAGTTAGTAGCAGTCGTTGCTGTTGTGGCATTGCCGGTAAGACTACCACTAAAATTGCCAGTAAGGGTACCACCAACCGTTAAGTTGCCATCGGTTGTTAAGCTGCCGGTAGCCGATCGGTAAAGATTAGTGTCCCCTGCCCAGATTAATTGGGCCACCGTGTTGGTTGGCAATGGTGTGTTGGTAGCAACGGGGAAGTTAACTTGATTATTAAAACCATCAAGTTGCATGACGGTATTGTTACCGCGCGCTGCTTGGCCAGACGTATCATTATTAGAATATGCCATGGCAAGATTTGCATTGGTAGCAGTTTTGGCTATTGTCCAACCGCGAACGTTATCTGAAGCGCCAAAGTTTGCCGTGTCAGAAATTAAGGCAAGCGTGGCTTGTTTGGCATTATTGCCGGTGATTACATATTCTGCCACATCATTACTTTGTGCTTGTACGCCATTAAACGTGGCATCTGCATTTTGGTTGACATAGACGGTGCCCTTGTAACCATAATAATTTGGTTCGTATGTAACGCTAGGCAGTGATGTTTCACCATTAAATACCTGATAGATAATATGTTCTGCATCAACAGCATTACCAATAGTCAGGGTGTCATCGGTAAACCTATCAAAACCTGCAAAGCTAACATTGGTTGTATTTGCAACGGACACTTTGTTGACATCAAAATTACCCGCTACAAAATGGAGCGTTGATGTACCAACTTGTTTGATGTCGGTGGTACTGTTTTCTATTATTACAGAGTTTGCAAGGATGGAGGTTGTACTTGTATCCCCTCCTCCTAATGTACCACTTTGAATGGCGATGACTGCGCCGTTTATTGTACACCCATCAATATTGATTGCGCCACCCGTTGTCGCTTGAATAGCGGTGCCCTGTGGGCTTCCTGAAGAATCAGTACAGTTAAAATGGGTTCCATCGATAGTAATTGTTGTGCTGGATCCTGATGCGGCTGCATTGATTGAACTTGAATTGTTAAATACAAAGTTGCAACCAGCCATGATAGTAGCACTGCCACCACTTGAAACAATGCCGTTGGTGCAACTTTCAAAATTACTTCCTAGAATACGTGTGTTCGCGCCCCCTGCTGTTGTTATACATGTAATCATCAATCTATAGGAGTTGCTCAACATAGTCACTAATGCATTTGGCCCTGTAATGGTTACCCCTGTATTTGCAATGCTACTACCAGTAAACGGTCCAAGGAAAATAGAGTTTTTTATAATAGTTCTTGCATTATTAATCGTAACGGCGGCTGTGAGATTACCACGTGCTTGAAGATCATTTATTATTATGGTAGGTAGCGTGGTTGATGCGCTTAAAGCAAGACCTACATTAAATCTTAGGATAACAACTGAATCAAATCGACCAGAGCCACCAATGCTGCCTGTCATAATAACACCATTGGCAGTAGAGCCACTTGCACCTGCATCCAATGTTAAATTTGAAAATTGTACCAACTGCGTTGTGCAGTTGAACAGATCATTCGTTATGGTGTTTGGTTGAATAGTCGTTGCATTATCTGAACTACCAATAATACTAATGCCAGCGGCTGTAATAACGAGTGGACCACCAGAGTTGTTTTCTACAAAAATACCTGCACCTACATTAATAGCTACCGGGTTACTACTGCTTGCAACGGTGTTTGCAAGAACGAGTGCTTGACTCACCGTGCGTAATGGTGTACCGATAGAGCCATCATTACTATCACTACCAGCTAAAGAAACATAATACGTTTTGGCTGTTGTTGGTGTGCCTCCTACATCGGTCCATTGGGTTGCTGATGCAGAGGTTGCTTGTAAGAATTGGCCACCGGTTGGGGCACTGCTTGGTAGATCTAGCGTATAACTTGTACCTACTGTTGTTGGTGCACGTAAGCCAACATATTGTCCACCTGTAGCATCCTGAAGACGAACTTCAGATTGTGCTGCCATATTAAGATTGCCGGTCATGGTATCACCGGATTTAAGAACGTTCAACGACGCTGCGCCGCTTAAACTTGCGGTAATGGTGCTGGCGGTAAAGTTACCAGAAGCATCACGTGCAACAATAGAGCTTGATACATTTGCGGCGGTAGCATTGGTAGCCAGCGTAACGGTGTTTGTATTATTGCTTACCGTGAGATTGGTATCGGTAGAACCAAGTGTTTTAAAGAGAAGTGTGGAACCTGATTCGCCAAAAAAGATTTGACCAGGTTGGCCACCAGTATTGGCAGCTGTTACGGCTACAGGGTTACTAAAAATAGTAAAGTTCAACGCATTAGTGCCTATTTCAGCAGTTGGGTTAGTATTCGTACAAGCCCAGCTACTATTAGCATAGACAGCTCCTCCCGTAACAAATACATAGGCGCCTTGTGCGCTTGAACCGCTTGCAAAATAACTAGGGTATGTCCACGGAGAACCTGTGGTGCCAGTTACATTCCAAATGCCGTTGTATATCGGATTTGTTTGATTTGCTAATAGCACGGTACCACCAGTCACGGTAATGCCATCAACAATTTGTGTTCCTTGTGGAGGATTACTTCCAGTACCTATGTTGGAGGTGGCAACAGCATTGACCGCTGGTTTAGGAACTAACCCTGTTGCAACTGCATCGACGTATGCTTTTGTAGCAACATCACTAGCGAGTGTTGTGCTGCCATCAATGGTAATCATATTAGTAGCAAAATTGCCTGAGTTGTCACGCTTGACGATAGTATTTGCAAGATCAGCGGCCGTTGCAGCATTAGCAGCGGTAGCGCCTGCAGCAATAGTGGCAGCAGAGACACCGCTTACGGATAATACCACGGTAGCACTTTGGGTGCCAGTGACATCACCAGCTAGACTACCACTAAAGTTTGTTGCAGTCACTGCATTAGTTGCGTTGGTTGCTGTGCCGGTCAGATTACCTACTACGTTACCAGTTAAATTACCTACTACGTTACCAGTTAAATTGCCAATAACATTGGCCGTAATAATGCCTGCAGCAAAATTACCAGAAGCATCACGGCGTACAATGGTACTCGCCGTATCGGTTGATGTTGCGGCATTGGCAAGAACGGTTGCTGCAGCGACGTTGGTAGCAGACTGACCGCCAACGGTACTCACAACGGTGCTCGTTTGGTTACCAGTAACATCACCAACTAATGGATTACTAAAGCTTACCGCTGTTAGTGAATTCGTTGCTGTACCACTCAGGTTGCCAACGACGTTGCCGGTAAGATTACCGATGATATTTGCGCTGATGATGCCAGCATTAAAATTACCTGAAGCATCCCGTTCAACAATGGTGTTTGGTGTATTTGCGTTGGTAGCAGCATTGGCTGCCGTAGCGCCAGCAGCAATAGTTGCCGCAGATTGACCACCTACAAAAGCAACCACGGTAGCGCCTTGTGTACCAGTAACATCTCCAGCTAAACTACCCGTAAAATTAGTAGCGGTTGTTGCTGTTGTTGCAGCACCAGAAAGATTGGCTGTAATAGTACCTGCACTAAAATTGCCAGAGCCATTACGAGCTACAATAGTGCTGGCGGTATTAACACTTGTTGCATCAGTGGAGAGCGTAACATCATTAGCATTATTGGTAACTACTATGTGTGTGCCAGCGGCAATAGTTTTAAAGTTAATAAAATTACCTGTTTTATCTCTAAATATGGTGCCTAAACCAGTGCCCACATTGTTACCGGTTGTTGTATCAGGTTCTGTAAATAGAACAAAAACAATTGGATCGCCCACAGTGCTTTGATCACCAATGGTGGCATCTGGTGTGGTACACACCCAGCTAGAACCTGCATAGGTATCATCTTCTGTTATTAAGACATAAGCATTACCTGCTTTAGTGCCTGTGGCAAAATCTGTTGGCCTAGACCATGAACCTGCACTTACAAGCCAAAGACCATTTTGGGTTGTATCGGATTGGCCTGTTAAAAGAACGCGGTCACCAGCAGACAAAGTGACGCTATGAATAGTTTGCAAACCACTGGTAGTTGTGTTGGTTGTTGTAGCAACAACTGCCGGAGCATGGACTGTTAAGGTAGCACTATCAACATACCCTTTTGTTGCTACATCAGAAGAGGCGACCGGCGTTGCACTTGCAAAGGTGCCACTTGCATTACGTTGAACAATGGTACCAGCTACATCACTTGATGTGTAGCCTACGGTGGTTAAATTTTTGCTGCTATCGGTAACTACTACTTGTGATGCTGTTAGATTTGGTAGATTTATGGAACCATTACCAGCAATTGTTAGGCCTGTTATATTATTCGCTGCTAGACTTAAATCAGTGCCTGTTTGCAGCGTGTTCAATTGAAAACCAGAAGCAGAGCTGACTAACTGGAAATTTGTATCATGCGTGGTATCTGCAAATGCCAAAAAGTTGCCATCTGCGTATATTGCTTCTGCAAATTTACCTGGACCTGCATTGATTACCAGAGCAGACTTGGTTGATCCATTTACAACCAGCGCATTAGTGGAACTAGTTCCTGTTACAGTCACCGTTAATGGTGGTGTAGAGCCAGATTGTTTCAATATTGTTGTTGTACCCCGCACTGTGTTAACATCTGTATCGGCATTGCCTAATGTGCTATTTTGTTGCACTACTAAAGAACCAGTGACCGTTAAATCTCCGCCAGCTCTTGTGATAGGAATGGCAAGATCGACGGGCTCTATAGTATCATCATTTAAAAGTATGACTTGTTCTACATCTGATGGGATTGGTTCTAGATTATTTGCTAGATTTGTTATAGAAAATAACAACAGGTAGCAGCACAGCAGCACCTTGAAAAATTTCATAGATAGGTCTCTCTCTTTTTTTATAAAACCTTTTGCTGGTTGTAGCATTTTTTTAAAAAAGAGACAAGTTGTCTAAGGTGCGTATGGATTTTTTATAGAATGTTGCTATAGCGAGCACGATTGAATTTGGTTGCGGGGGTTGGATTCGAACCAACGACCTTTGGGTTATGAGCCCAACGAGCTACCAGGCTGCTCCACCCCGCGATCATTTTTGATTGCAAAATTGAATAGAATTCAAAAGCTTTCATTGGAAAGTGTTACTATAATAGTATGTCATTTTCTGGGCTTGTCAAGCGAATTATTGCAGAAAGCCCATTTCGTTTCAACCTATGGGTTGAAAGTAGGACAAAGGAATAAGTTCAAGCTGATCTTCAGTGACTGTCAGGTTAAAATATTCCTGGATAAGCTTTACAAGCTCTTCTTTTGCCTCATAGGGGCCGCCTATACGATCTACAAGGTCGGGCACCGCTTGCGTTGCTGTAAAGAATTTACCATTTGCCCATTGATCTCGTTGTGCAAAATCAAGGTTTCTTGCTTTGCTAATGATAGAGCAGAAATCATCATATTCTTGATTAGTTATCTCCTGTAAGTATTGGCGCTCTTCAGCAGACATTGTTGTATATGGGTTACCTGTTTGTTTGTATTTGCCGCCGCGTAATAAAATAATGTTGAGGTTTGCTTTTAATTCATTATTCAGTTTTGTATTAGAATATTGTTCATACGTGCGAATAACGCCGATAGAACCAACATTGGCAGTACTCGGTGCAACTATTTTGTTGGCGGCACTTGCAATAAGGTAGGCGGCAGAACAACAATAATTTTCTACCAAAATAACAACAGGTTTTTTCTCTTTAATCTTTTCTAATACGTTTTTAATAATCTCTGCCGTTGTAGCGCCTGTGCCGCCCAATGAATTAATATGGATTAAATAACCATAACATTGGTCATGGTGGATGAGCCAATCAAGTTGATCCAATGGCGTTGGCGTACTTTCTGCACTGATCTCTGTGAAAATGCGTATATAACCTATGGTTATTGGCGCCTGCTGTTGCACTACTGGTTTGCCAGTAAATTGTTGCTTTATGGTTTCCCATAAGGTTGCCTGTAAAGTGCAAGACAACGTGAGAGATGCAATAAGAATAGCGCGTAAGAATTTCATAAAAAGTTCTCAAAGTAGAAATAGAAGGTATATACCCTAGCATAGCGCAATAATGCTGCCTATGGTAGTGGCAACAAAGAATGCTGCTGCAGCAGTGCGCCAAGTGCGCTGTTTTTTTAAACGCTTTATTTTATTGAATAATTTGTTGTTTACTTCGTCCCTGATTTTTACTTCATTTCTTTCTTTTGTTAAAAGCCCTTCAAGCTTCTGCACATATAGCGCTTCCTCTTGCAAAACTTGGCTATCCGTCACATGGGGACAGAGCGAGTACATGCCGCCTTGTAAATGATGATGGAATATCAAGGTTTTTGGTTTGTTTTGCTTTGCTGCATGCAGCGTAATTGGTAATAGTGCGATTGCAAGTAATGTTATGCGCATAAAGAACCCCTATCCCTTACCGTTACTTTATTTAGTTGTTAGACCTTTTACTACTGGAACAACTGCTGCAACTGCAACACCGCCTGTAGCAAGAGCCCAAGCCATCCACTGATTTCTGCGTTGTTTATCTGTCAATGCTGCTCGAGGCGCACCTTGTCTTCTAAAGATTTTTCTATTTCTTGATTTTGTTACCACTACTACAGGATCTTTTTTAGAAACTACTTTTGGCAAAGTATCGCCAGAATCAGGGCTAGAAGGAGGCGTTACTGTAATTCCTGGAGCATCTGCTGCAGTATCATTTATTTCTTTTGAAAGAGACCGAGTAGTGTCTGTACAGTTATGGCAAGAAGCTTTTTTTTCTATAGCTTTTAAACTTGCTTGTAGATCTACTTCTTGTTGATTAAGAAGATCAAGATCGGATGCACTTTTAGGAGCAGTATTTGTTAAGTGTTGAGCTAAGATTTTTAAGCTAGATCCTTCGCGTATCTCTTCTCTTGATGTCCATGAAACATCGCCAAAATTGCCTTTTAGTGTCAGACATTGCACTCCACCAAGTTCTTCAATGGTAAATGCAGGGTTGTTGAGCTCTTGTAAAAAATCTGCCGCTAATTTTTGTTGTTGTGTGCGTTTTGCTGCCTCTATTTTTTGAAGAAAATTAGCTAAATTTTTTCCCTCTTGCCCTGCTAGTAAGCGTTCTGAAATAGTAATATCAGTTGCTGCATCACCAAATAAGACTCTTTCTTTAGCTTCTAAATGTTTAACTCGGGTTGTAACGTGACGTTGATATGTTTTTGTTACGATATGCCATGGTAGACCTTCGATTTTCTCAGAGTATATTTGTACGTCTGGTCTATCTTCATTATCTGAAGAATCCGCATCTGCTGCTACTTCCGTAGATCCTCCATCGGTGGCATCTGCACTTGATGCAGGGTTTTTATGAAGAGGAACTTCAGCGTCTTTATCTGCTGCATTGATTAAAAAGCCTGAGAAGCATAAGCTGCTCATAAGCAATAGTATAGAGAACTTCATTAACATCCTTAGTATTTAATGGTTAGACTGGATTTCTTTATGACTATTAAATTTCAAAATCTTTATATAATAAACTTGGTTGAATACCATGATTGTTTTGATATTTGTTGCTTGTGTAGCTAACGTAATCTCCTTCTATTGTATGGTAAAATATCTGACATATTTCTACGTTAGGGTAAATACGAATTGGTTGGACGCAAAAAATTTCTAATGTCCAAAATCCCTTAAAACCAACATCGCCAAAACCGGCTGTTATATGAATAAACAGGCCGAGCCGGCCAATAGAAGAGCGCCCTTCTATCATGGGCACAAACCCTTCAGTCGCCGTGTATTCTACCGTGCGGCCTAAATAAAGCATGCCTGGTTGTAAAACTAAACCGGTTGTGGGGATTGTTATTTTTTCTAGCGTATGCGGCTTTTTCATATCAAGTATTTCATCTTGATACGTAATAAGTTCGTTATGTAAACGTAAATTATAACTATTAGGACCAACTTGAGCTGGACTAAACGGTTCAATAATAATTTTTTTGCCTAAGTTGCGTTGGATTTCTTTGCCTGACAAGATCATAATGGCCTTTCCTTCGCTTCGCCATGAAGCTTGAGAATAAAGGCTGGTGCGTAGCCCTACGAAGCTTTAGCGAAGTAGGGTTAGTCTAGCGCAGGCACGGAAATAATGGAAGAAGAAAGTGCTTAAAAAATTAATAGCTCATTAACTGGATCTGGTCGCTCTTGCTTTTTTATACAGATATTCAGCAATTTTAAAAACCGCTATAGAAGCAGTACTAATGGCACCAATCTTTAGTATTTGTTGTCTGCGAGATTGTTGTCTTTTGGTGACAATGGGTGATGGTGCTGCTTGCTGTTGAAGTTGCCCAACTTGTTGGCGTAGCTGCTGATTTTCATTACTTAATGTTGCGACCTCTTCTTGAAGGGTCAATTTTGCTACTCTTTCTTGAATGAATGGCTGCAGCAAAGGGTTTGTGTCAGCTTGAGTTTTTTCAAGTAATTCTATACATTTTTGAGTCTCAGCCCTAAGATTTTCTAAATCAGCTGCTTCAGCGTGATCAAGTGTTGCAGGATCAGTAGATAATTGATCTGCATATAGTTTTATCTCTGCAAGCATGCCAGCTATCTTATCTGCCAGTGCTTCTAGTGTTTGCCCGTCTATACTTTGCATGTCTATACTAGGTGTTTCTGCGCTATATAATGATATGCTGAGCATCAAAAACAATACGCTTACAATTTTTTTTATCATCATCTGTGTTTCTTTCCCTATAAATTAATCTCTGCCTTTAGTTATCATAAAAACGTGCTGGCCGAACGTATTTTGCTGCTGAGCCAATCCATTGCAAACTATCAGGCTTGTTTTTGTCTTTAATGATGGAAATGCTATTGATGTTGTTCAAGCCATTGTTGCGTGTTGATTGCTGATCAATGGTAATAGAGGTATGCAGATCATTTGTTGCTTTAATGACCGCTAATCGAGCAGCATACGGCTCCTTTGGCATAGCATTGCGCAATGGAAGTTGCATCATGCTTTCCTCATTAATCTGCCCTGTTTTGTTTTGTTGAATAACTTCTTGCTCTGTATTTGTTCTGCCGGTGACCACGTTAATAAATGAAACACTGTTTGGTTTAATAGCGCAGCTTGTTACTTTTGGGTTGACACCATAGAAGGTTAATAAAGCTGTTACCGTAGCTGTAATAGTTTGATCTGTTGCGTTATGGATGGTCAACACTGGATCTTTGAAAGAGATGGCATGTGTAGACTTCACCATCATAGCAAACAAAACAAGTATAAATACTGGTACTAATTTCATAATGTTTCCCCCAATAATGGTTGCTCTATTTTTTATCGTTGTGATGATCTTCAGTGATCGTAATTTTTTTATCAGATGTATTAAATTCTCGTATCTTGTTATTGTTATCGATTAAAAGATAGCGTTCTATAACCACCCCTTTAAAAATACTGCCAATTGCATGTTTGTTTGCGGGTGGGTTTTGCCATTCTTCTTTTAAATCAAATTCAACAGTTTCTCCAGATGCAACGCGTTTTGATGGCGCTACTGAACGTATTTCACTATTGTGGCCTGTTAAGGTAGCAATAACCACCACGTAACAAACCTTGCTGCTATGGTTTGAGACAGTTACAACTGCCTCTTTAAATATTGCGGCAGTTAACGATGTTGCAGATGTTAATGCGAGCATAGAAGCAATGAATTGTTTTTTCATGGAATCTCCAAAAATATAAAACCTATTGTTTATATTTGCATATCTATCATCAAGCGCAACTATTTTTTAAGTCTTATTACCACCAGAGGCCAAAATTGTTGAGCAAATAGTTGTAATACAGATCCGAATCAGTTTGTTTACTACGATCTATACTAAATACAACTACTTCAAATCTGTTAGGATGTTCTTGTATCCATTGAGCAACGGCATTAATTGCTATTGGCATCGCCTCTTCTATTGGGTAACAAAAAATACCCGTGCTTATTGAGGGGAATGCAATGCTCTTAATTTCTGGGTGCTTGCTTGCAACATTAAGCGCTTCTGTATAAGCACTTTTTAGCAGCGCTTCTTTATGTGCCGCTTGTTGTGGATCGCGTACATCTGGTCCCACGGTATGAATAATATACACAATGCCTCCTGCATGCCATGTTGCCGGTCTAGTAAGGTTGAATGCTGGTGTGCTTAATGCTTGACCAACATTAAGATATTGTCCATTTGCTTTTTTAGGTAATGCATCTATTGCCTGTTGTAATGCTGGTCCGGCTTGTTGTGCGATGGCATAAGCTAAACCGCCGCCATTTGCTAAAAATACATTTGCAGGGTTAACAATGGCATCTACCCTGAGCGACAATATAGAAGTATCATCTATTAATTTAAGCTTCGTGATAGAACCACCTGGTCCAAAGAAAACTTCGTCACGCGCCTGTGTCGATAAACAAATAAAAAATCCAAGAGCAAGCATTATTTTTTTCATAGGATACCTTTCAAATGTATATATACCATCTTACCAGGAGAATGATGCTGTACCAAAAGGCCATTGTTAGGTGGCTGTATTATGTTTCAAATAGAATTTTCCCTAGCCTGTTTAGGAGCGTTTTAAGTTTTTTAGCGGAGTGTTTGTTATAATGATGGAGACACACAATTATTATTCTCTTCATCCTTTAATATGAATTTTGAGTAAGCTCAAGGATTAATATGTACAAAAAACTGCTCCCATTCTTTCTTATAGCAACCTCTATAGCGCAAGCTACGCCACAAGAAGATCTGCTGAATGCTGTTGTGGCAGGCAATATTGCACAAGCACAACAGGCATTAGAGCAAGGCGCTTCTATTAATACGTTGGTAACTGGGAGTTATGAACCAAACCTACCTAAAGAGCGCAGTCTTTTACTCATGGCTGTCCGCAATGCTGATAGTGCTATGGTTAATTTTTTATTGAGCCATCCAACTGTTGATATAACAAAACAACAAGTTGATGCATGTTTAGCATTGATTATTGTTATACTTGCTGATTTACAGGGCTTTACATTCGGCGGCATGATGCATTATTGGGATAGATATACTTATTTGCCGACAGATAAAGATAAAGAGATAGCAGAAGAGCAACTGCACGCGATTCAACGTCTATTACTTGAAAAGCAAAAGCTTATAAAAACTCCAATACTACCACTGCAGTAGCAGTAGTTTCAGTGTGCGTCAACGAACAAAAGCTGCGGTAAAACATTTGGTATTGGGCGGGTAATACTACTGCTGGAATGCCATTGGTGAGTTCTATGCTCATCTCTGGCAGCATAGTTAAAAATGGTAATTGTTGGCCAGTGGCAGAGCATAATGCCTTATACGCTGCTTCTTTGGCTGCAAAACGGACAGCAAAGCGCTGTGCAGTTTTATTAGCCTCTTGCAAACAATAGATTATCTCGTGGTCAGAAAAAGTTTTGCGCAGCGTTGCATATGTGTAGGTAGTTGCCCAATGGTTAAAACGGGCAATTTCTACAGAATCTATGCCTATGCCTGCAATCATCTGTTTTGTCGCTCTATAAACTGGTCCAATGAGCGGTACATAATTGCCTCTTGGATATGTTTACTATCGATGATGTCTGCGCTATCAAGATCAGCAATGGTGCGCGCAACTTTAAGAATTTTATGGTAACCACGCATGGTCAGATGCAACTTATCAAACGCTTTTTTAATCAGTTCTTGCGCGGGTGGTGTGAGCGCACAATACGCTTCAATCTGTTCTGATGTCATCATGCTATTAAAAAATGCATCACTATTAAAACGTTGTTGTTGAGTAGCTATTGCTTTGTTAATAGCGACCATAAGATCAGCAGATGAGGGCTTGTTGGCTTCTTTAGAAATGGCTTCCTCATAATCAATCGATTGTACCGGGACTTGCAGATCGATACGGTCAAGCAGGGGGCCAGACAGTTTTTCAATATACTTGTTTATCTGTTGGTAGGAGCAGCTACAACTTCTTTTTTTGTCACCATAAAAACCACATGGGCATGGGTTGAGTGCTGCAACTAAAAGAAAATTAGCGGGGAAATCAAGCGTGTTATTTGCACGTGCAATAGAAACGTTTTTATTTTCTAACGGCTGACGTAACACTTCTAACGTTGTTCGTCTAAATTCGGTGAGTTCATCAAGAAACAAAATGCCATGGTGCGCCAAGCTCACTTCACCTGGTTGTGGCTGCGTGCCACCGCCAATAAGCCCTGCTTGCGATATCGTATGATGTGGATTTCTAAAAGGTCGTTCCATAACCAAATTTTGGTAGTTTAATTTGCCGCTGATGGAATATACCTTGCTTGTTTCTATTAGCTCATTAAATGACATCGTAGGCATAATGGAGGGCAGCCTTTTTGCCAACATTGTTTTGCCTGAACCTGGGGGACCAATAAAAAGAATATTGTGGCGTCCCGTTGCTGCAATTTGCAATGCCCGTTTTGCCTGTTCTTGCCCTTTAACATGAGCAAAATCTAATGGAGATGGGGTGTGTTGCATTTGAGTAAACCAGGCTCCTTGCGTAGGTGCAATAGTATATTCATTGCGCAAAAAACCAATAAGATGTGTTAAGCTTTTAACACCAATAACTTCAAGATCTTGAATGAGCGCAGCCTCTTGAGCATTTGCTTCTGGAAGAATGATACGCTTTTTGCCTAATTTTTTTGCATCATATGCTATGGGCAATACTCCTTTGACGGAATTGATAGAGCCATCCAGCGAGAGTTCACCTAAAAATAATGTTTCTTGTATAAAGGCGGCAGAGATAGTAATAAGATGTGCTGCTTGTACAATACCAATGGCAATAGGCATGTCAAAAACAGTGCCCTCTTTTTTTAAATCAGCCGGCGCTAAGTTCACGGTTATTTTTTTTTCTGGCAAACGAATGCCACTGTTTTTAAGTGCGGTAGAAATACGTTGCTTGCTTTCTTTAATGGCAGTGTCAGGCAACCCTACAATATGAAACTGTAGCATGCCTATAGAAAGATCAACTTCTACATCTACTTGATGTGCGGAAACTCCCAGTGGCGTTGCAGAAAAAATCTTTGTGTGCATAAATAATAAAATTGAAAACAAAAAAGAAATATAAAAATAGTTTGTACTCTATATGTATAACACGACAATTGGTTTTTGCAAAATAATTGTATAGATGGGTATTAAAAGAAAGAGCTTGTACTTGGCATGAGTACAAGCTCGCGATATAGTATCGTTGCTTAATGCAAGAATTGAATTAGTTAGTGCCTATAGAGAAGCTGAATTTTTTCTTAAAAGCTTCTGTTAGTGCTGTTGTAACTGCCTTGTCTAAAACTGGTGCTCCAGTTTGTATGGCAGATTGCAATCCCTTATCTAATATCGGCAATGCTTGTTGAGCAGTTACTTGTAAAGCAGCAATTCCTTGGCTGCCTAATCTATTTGCCAGCTCAGAGCCTTGTACAATAGCTTGTTGGCCCAGATTTTGTACAATTGGCTGAGCAGCTGCGATTGCTTTATCGCCTAATGCTGTTACTGCAGCTACTGCATTGTCGCTCAGGGGTTTGAGTACTGTATCAACAGCGTGGGTGCCTACTGCTTGAAGGGCAGGAACCCCGGCATTAATAGCCTGTTGTCCAAGACGTTCACCAGCGGCAACTACTGCAGGCACTGCTGTTTGTGTTAATTCTTGTAAGCGTGTATTGGCAGAAGCAATAGCTTTGTCGCCCAAGGCTTGCATGCGCGCATCAACAACATTAATAGCCTTATCGCCAAGTTCGGTAATTTTACTACTGATGCCGTTGGCTATTCGTTGTGTAATAGCATTAACCCCTGCAGATATGGCATCGCTCAGGCCATTAAATGAACCAAATTTATAGGTAACCAAGGCGCCAACTGTTACAGGAATACTAATTCTTAACCAATTATCTTTCAGAAACTGTACAACTTTTTCTTTTCTTGAAATTGTGGCATCATCTGCTTTGCCATATGTTTTTGGATTATTGTAACGTCGTACTAACTTTCTGGTTTTTGTTCCATACAATGTCACACTTGTGGCTGCAGCTGTTGCTGCAAATAGAACCAAAGAAGAATTACCAAAGTAGCTTCCGCCTTGCTGTGCAGGCAGTGCTGCTTCAAGAGCTGATAGTTGTGCTGTTGTACCAAGTAAAAGCAAACTTGCTAAAAGAATGGCGTAATGATTACTTCTTAACATTATTTATAACCTCATATTTTTATAAAAAACATATATTAAGTTGAATTGCATGCTAATTTTAATTTCTATTATAACAACAATGCAAAAAATGTAAATTAACAGGCGCGAAATCTGATAATAATTTATTTCTAATAGAATAATATTATTGGTGAGGGTTTAACACTTTCACCATATGCAACAAGTGCCATCTAGAAGATTCGGCTGGGGAAAAGCCAAATTTCCTAAAAAAATTAATAGAGCCGTTGACTGCATCTTGAGCAGGACAGCCGTGCCCTTTTAAATTTGGTTTGGTTAAAAACAGTTCGACAATTTCGCATCCTGCTTGGTGTAATGCTTCAATGGCATGGTTCATCAATAACGTGCCATATCCTTTACCACGCAATGATCTATCGATAGCGATATAGTCTACACAACCCAGGGCTTGTGTAGGATGTTTGAAATAAATTATAAAGCCTGCTTTGATGCCATCAATAAATAGGTATTTAATATGATGAAATTGTATATTGCCGAGCTTTTTTAAAATATGACGATCTTGCGCATATTGATTAATATAAATTGCATCTTCAAAACGTTCGCCTGCACATGTTCCAGGATAGTAATTGAACGAGCAATTGTTTTGTTCGCACATCGCCAATGCAAAACGAACATTTTCTGCCTGAGAAGCTAAAGGCAAGTCTGCAACATCAATAATTTCTACAGAATGCGCCTGCATACTGGAGCATGCGAGGAAGAATATAAAAGGTAAAAGAATGTTTTTAGTAATCATAAATTTCCATGTAATGAGTATAATTGTCTTAATAAAAAATTAACAAGTGTGGAATAAATATTCAAATGGGTAGTTGCATATTCATACGAATAAGGGCTAATAGAATTAAATGTAAATCGTGAGTACTCTTTTGGAAATAATCAGTTTTTTCTATACACTTAAAAGGTATCAAAAATTCCTCTCAAGGAGCTAGTAACAGTTTAAGGGTGCAGCAATGAATTTTCATAGCATAAAAATAGCTCTTATAGTCGGCTTATGTACTATAATTACTCTTCAGGCGGCAAAGGTTATACCTGGTGATAGTGACAATAAAGCAACAAGCTTTTCTTTTGGATTGGGTCTGCATGCATTCAGTGCTAATGTTGATTTAAAGACAATTGCTTTTTATGTAGGTGCCGCGCAGGCAAAAGAAGGCAATACTTATGCATTAGCCCGTGCTTTTTCTACAACGCAAGAATTTGTGCCGTTGACCCCTCAAGAGGTTAAAGTAAACGGTAACCTTGTTGCTAACCCATTATGTGGTGCCAAAATTAGCCAGCTTGCTTTATGGGGGGATCTTCCTGTTGTTGTAAAAAATAATGATAAAAATGTTATTGCAATGAATAGCATCAACGATTTTTCATTATTAACTTCACCCGTAGTGCATGATGCACAGGGTCAAAATACGGCTGGCATTTTGACGTTGCAAACCATGACAGTAGGTAGTGCGTTGGCAGCGGTTAAAAATCATAATGGCGATCTGTTTGGCGCGCCGTTTAGCGGCATTGCTCTTTTACAGGTTGTGACCACGCAGACGCTGCAGCGAAACGGTGAGCAGAAGCTCATTAAAACAGAATTTAAAGTACTCAATGCTGACCCAGCTGATACAACAACGGCAACAAACAAGGCAGCGCCATTCACGAACAGCTCGGATGTCATCAAAATTAATAATGATGTTACCATGCTTAATGATGGTGTGGATATTCATTGGAATGCAAATCTTGAGAGGTTTTATGTTGCGGTACAAGCGCAAGCAGGTGCAGCAGCGGGCAGTGGTGCCCGTTCTGTTGTAGTAGGTCGTAGAGAAAACGATAAATTAATTTTTGAGCCGATTACCCTTGCCAGCAATATTGTTGGCGATGATCAGATTATTGCAACTGCTACGGCAAATGCTATTGCTTCTGCCATTAAAGTGCGCACCCTTAATACAAGTACGCGTTTAGACTATTTAATTGTGTTGGGTGGCAATGGTGATGCGAGCGTTGTGGGTAACCAAGTATTTGCATTGCCGATTGTTAATAATAATCGCATTGTAGCATCTAAAAATTTTCCCGCAGCTACCAAGGCTGCACAACAAGGTACCTTGGCTGATGTTAATCAGACGCCAACTAATTTTTATAATGAAACTATTTTTTTTAATGGCAGTGCGTTTACTAAGCCTGCTACTGCAGCGTCGCAATTATTTACTACGAATTCTGTTGCTGCACAGGTAGGTGCAGGGCCGCTGCCGTTAACAGCAGGACAACAAGTGAGCGGTCTTTTTGTGTTTAGCGATGCTGTCTTTGCAACGATTAGCAATGACCCTGACGGCACAACTGAACCAGGTATTTATCAATCGCAAGCATTGTTTGATGATAAAGGGCGCGTACAGGCGTGGACCCCGTGGGTACGTGCAGGCGGTACGCAAGATAAAGTTTTTGGTGCTAACCTTAATTTTTTCACTGGCGATTTTTGGTTTATGACCGGGGAGACTTCAAGTACCGTTAATACAGTAAAAAAAACGGAATGGGGTTTTGGCACACAGACGGAATTAAATGGCGTGCCGGATAATGCTTCTGTTGGGTTAATAGCTTTATTATCTCGTGCATTCCCAGCAGATCGAGGTGGCATTCAAGGATTTGTTGATCTTTCGCGCACAACGCCGGGATTTGATAATCTCTCACTGCTTATTGCAACAGGTTTAGATAAGGTTATGTTTATAGAATCGGGACGATTATTTGGTGGCATTTTTAAAGCGACACAAGGAAATTTTGTGGCAAGGATGGGGAAATCTTTGGATGGACATGTTCCTGTAATGCAATCGGGCGCCAAAGTTGCCTCTCTACAGGGCGGCGATCTGTCTAAGCTTGGGCCTGTCATAACAGCTGCGGTAGCAAGTAACGCTACCAATGATCAACATTGGATTGTTTTAGGCGGCTCTAAGGGGCTTGGTATTGTAACAAATAGCAATGGCACTGGCTGGAGCGGCGATATTGCAGCATTATCAGAACTGCCAGCAACAATGTCGGTGAAGCGGCGTGGTGAGTATGCATTTGTGCTTAAGGTTGTAGCAGATGATCAGTATCTGTATGTCTTAACGCCATCATCTTTAGATCGTATTGAAATGACAGATCATGCAATAAGAACAAATCAGCTTAATGCGGTGCGTTTGGCTAGTGTAGGAATGCATGACGTAATTTCTACCGGTGCCTTTGCAGATGTGGTGGTTTCTGGTAAATTTGCAATGCTTGCAACGACACGTGGTTTATTTAGAGTGGGTAATGGAGGCGATATAAGCACGGCCTCTTCAAGCAACCAAGTAGATTGGACTTCTGTGCCGGCACCAGAAAGTGAAAACAGCATTTTTAAATTATATCCACTTTCAAGCACGGCGCAGGAAGGTGATTTTGCACATAATGGCCAGGTGTATGCCCTTAATAGTTATATTGGGTTATGGCAGGGGACGGTCAATAGATATGCTATTAATGTAGTTGGTGAAATTGATGATGACACGGTCACCTTAGTGCCAAATACGTTTATTAAAAATACGCAATCAAGCTTCCTTGATTTTAGTGCATTTAGAGATTCGTTTACAACCCAAGGCGCATTACTTTTTAGTACCAATTCACTTGATGTAGAAAATACGCCGCTGGTTGCACAGTTATTGCCACCGGCTATAAAAAGTGGGACGTATCATGCCGTACGGGGCAGTGTACCGCTGCCGCTTGGTAGTGTAGGGGATGCCACTATTATAGGCAGCGTACTTAAACGATCAGCGTCTGGAGCTCAGTTGATATATGGTGATTTTGGGCTTCGCGTGAATGAGTAACATCATGTTTATAAAAGGTCAATTGCAATGCAAAAAAAATTCTTAGTAGGTATTAGTATCCTTTTAATGCATCAAACCGTATACGGTATTTTCCCTATTAATCTGTTTCGTTATGATCTTATTTTATTGCAACCACAGCGATGGCGTACGAAACAATTAGAATGCAACATTTTAGTTGAAAGTTCGCTGGATATGCGCGCGTGTAATGGTAGAGAAGATACCCTTAATCAGCTTGATGATAATAACAATTGTCTGCCAAGGCAGCAATGTGGCAACGTGTTGCAATTGTGGGACACTACCCAAGATGCGCTCACCATGATCCGTGGCTTTGATCCTGAGAGCGAGATTGGTCAATTGGCTGCCAAGCTTAACATGGCGAGCGATGATGGGGTTCGCGGACATTTCTTGGCAACGGCGAATCTGCAGGCAACGGACTTAACGTTTATTGCTCGCTGTTATTTGCCATGTTCATTTTTTGCTTCATTATATGTCCCCTTTTATTTTATGCAGCTTAAAAATGTTGCGCTTGAAGATTTAACGCAAGACATAACGTTTGAAGATCAACTGGTAAAACGGTATTTAACATCTGATTTTATTGCACGTGTTAAAGAATTGGGCGGTCTAAACATTGGCCCCTGGCAACGTAGTGGGCTTGGTGATATTGTTGCTACTATCGGTTGGCAGCATGATTTTTTTCAAAACAAACCAATCCTTAAGGATGTGTATGTGCAATTGCGAGGCGGTTTTACATTACCATCTGGATTACAAACAGATATTGATCAATTTTTCTCAATCCCCTTCGGTAATGATGGCGCAGCAGGCATGTTTGTTGGCGGTTCATTAATCGTTACGCTAGGCTCCCATTTTAGGGCTGGCCTTGACGCACAGTTTTTGAATATATTTGATCACACCAAAGAGCGTAGAATTAAAACGGCAGCAGGGCAATCTGATTTACTATTTTTAGGCAAAACCTTAGCCTCGCGTGATTATGGTATTACGCAAGAATACATTCTCTTTTTAGAAGGGTATAGATTAGCAGGTGGTTTTTCGTTTAAAGTTGCCTATGATTATTTGCGTCATAATGATGATCAGCTGTATCTGCGCTCAAATCAATTTTCTACCACTATTGCCAATACGGCGCGTAATCTTGAAGAGTGGACGATCCATAATTTTATATTTATGGTTGAAGGAGACTGGCGTGATGCATGTGCAAAAGGGCCGCGTGTAGAACTTTTTGCAAAAGTACCTTTTAATGGTAAACGTTCTGTGCAAGCAACCACCGTTGGTGCCCAGTTCTCGTATTCATTCTAAGCTGCTTGCATAGATTCAAAGTATTCCAGCATGATAGGGTCTTTAGATGCAACTACATAATCAAATGCTGATTTGCCTTTAGCATCTACAATTGTGCTATCTGCGTTGGCCTTAAGAAGTATATTCATCATAGGTATATCTTCTGCTGCTACAGCATAATGTAAAGCCGTTTTGCCTTCAGCATCTTGAGCGTTGATGTTAAGATATTTAGATTGTACGAGTATCCCTAATCTGCGAGATGTGCTCTTAAAAGTTTTAACACATTCATGAAGTAGGGTTAGTTGACTATGAGCTCTTCTTGCATTAGCAAGATGTGGGTTTTGTTGCAAACCATCCTGTAGTTTTGGAAGACCATCATCGGCCAAAACGCTATCTATAAAAACATCAGCATTATTTGCGGCGCGGTGTTGTTGTTCATCATGATATTGTTGTTCATATTGCTCTAAAACAGCTACAAATTTTTTATTATCAGCTTTGCGTGCAAGTTGGCATGCTGTTTGAACAACATCTTCTTGTTTTCTTCGCATTGTTATCCATGAAGGATGTTCTTTAAGCATGGCATGGATGTTCTTAAGATCTTTATCAGACCCTCTTTCAGTGTATGAAAAAATATCTGCGGGTTTATATGGATCAATATCAGTACTAGACTTTGCTGTTATTGTATCTTGTGCAGCTTTAATAAATCCTGTATTGAGTAAGTAGAGCAAGGTTTGATTGTTTGTTTCTTGAGCATATTGTTGTAAGGATTTTCCCTTTGAAGTTTTTATATCAGATATAGATACAAGTCGTGTTTTGCTTAATATTGCATGATGTTGTTTTATTATGTTAAAAACTCTTTCCATTTTTGCAGTAGCAGAAACGGCAGCTGCATCACAAAGTTCATTTGCCAATGTTGTTAAACGTTTGGCAGTATAATCTGTACTATAGCTATCGCAATGAAACAAAAACATACATGTGTATAGATAAATTTTCTTCATACCGTACCGTCTGAATTTGATGGTTATCCTATTATGCAATAGTATAAAAGAAAATTTAAAATATGCAAATTGCAAATTATGATAATTGATAAATTAACCACGGGTTGCATGGAGAACGCGAGCACAGTATTCAGCCTCATCTTCGGGACGGATACTTCTTCGTTTTGGTATTGGATATGCAGGGTAGGTGGACGGTATAGGGTTATATGGACGCTCGTGAGCATTCGTTGCCCCATAGTAATGATCGTGATGTGGATGAACAGTAACCACATGCGCAGGACTGTAATAGGTATCTGTACGGTGGCGCGCAGGATGATCAATTTCATATTTTTCGCACATAATAGCACGCGTATCTTGAATAGGCAGTGCTCCATATAATGGTATGGCAATAGGAATGAGCAAAAAAACAATATAAAATCTGCTATTTTTCATAAAAATCTCTATTGGTTAGTAATATTATTCCTAATTTTACCTGAACAAACCTGAAACAGTCAATATTTTTTGACAATTTGAAATATATATGTATAATTCTACACATAGATACATAACTCAATAGAGGGTGCTTTTATGAATAAATTATCAATAAAGTTATTAATTTTCCTGTTTTTTGGTGCTGGTATACCTATTGTTATGCGAGCAGTAAACCCAACGCCCGCTGCAGCAGCTGATAAAACGTCACGTTGGAATTCGCAGGGATATCTTATGAAAGGTCTTCACCGTATTCTAAGGGATGATCAACGACAAAATTTACTGATGTATTTTGCAGAATTAAAGAGACACAGAGCAAAAGTGTTTAAACAACTTAGTCCAAGCTTTATGTATTATATTCAATATCACGATGGGACTATAAAAATATTAACTGATACAGAGATTCTTCAGCATGCAATAGAGCTATTATTTGGCTCTGTATTAGAGTATAAAGAAGAAAAACGAAGAAGATTGAGGAGTGCTCAAGAAAGTTACAAAACTGCTAGCAAAGAGGCTGCAAAGCGGCATGGCATGTATATTCATTCTAACAAGGAACATTACCTCAAAGATCTTGCTTTTGATAATTACGAATATAAAAATGCTATTTTTTGTACAACAGATGAGGACTATTTAGATGCTGTTCTTTCTTGTATTCCAAAGGTAAAAAAATTTTGGGATACAAACGGCATTCCTCACATAGAAGAAATGCGAAGATGTTTTGAGCAAAATGAGAAATTATCTGCAATAAATGCTCCAGCTGCAATGTCTACAGTAACTGCAACTACAGATTCAAATGTATCATCACCAGAATTAGTTATTGATGAAGATTATGATCCTGAACTGGACGAAATAATTCAGGGCATCCTTAATGGTAATATTATTGTCTGTCTAGAACCGGATAAGGTTCTAACACAAAAAACTTTTAGTGGTCCTTACAAAGCGGGTCATATTAAATCTGATAGTATTAAAGCATTAACTCAATATCCGGCATATGAAAAAATTAATAACCGAAATTTAGATAGTATTATTGGTTATATTGTTGGGCATAGAATTGTTGGGCATAGAGATGAGACGATATATATTATGAATAATTCATCTAATCTTACAACAAAAAACTTGAGGTCTGAAGATTCTGTTGGCGTTATTATACAAGCATTACAAGATGGGAGTACAGTGTATATGGCGCGTACTAGCCCAATATGGCAGTTCCTATCGCAACCAGCTGCAATGTCGATGCGACCATCAGTAGCAACAACAGCTGTAGATATACAGCCAAGAGCATTACCAGCGATTGATGAAAACACACCAGATAATGATGATGCTATGGCAGGTGTAGAAAGCACTGTAGAGCAAAGGCAAGATCAAGCAGGAGTGCCTGCAGTGTTGAGGGCGCAATTTAACGACCGCGAAATGGATGTTATAGGGATATTAAGCGGCTGGAAAAAAAGCAATAAAAGAAAACCTGATGGCGCTGCTGCAGATGGTGAACCTTTTGCAAAAAAAATTGAGAAATAAATTAAGTTAATCGTAAATAATCGTGTAAACTAAATATATTTTAGAGGAATTTTATGAGACAATTTTTAATAAATGCATTATTGGTAATTTGTTGTCTTGGTGTGCAGAGAACTCATGCTGCTGATCCTGAAATGACACGAGGTCGTTTTGCAGAATATAATACATTGCGTTCTCAGATAATTAATGGCGACGTAGTATTATTTAGGCAATCTGGGCAATCTGGGGCTGTGGTATGTAAAGAATCAATAGATTTATGTATACATGAAAAAAGAGCAATACCAATGTCATCATTGCCGGGTGATCGTTCGGTGTACAGAAAAATATTGGTGTCATATTTATTAAATCCTGAAAGCCTTAGACTTATTGCGCGCAACGAGGGAAAAATAGTAGTCAAATTGCCCAATGTCGAATACGATAAAGCTTTTAATATATTTTTTTATAACGACGAACATCATCTTTTGGACAAGTTTACTCAACATGATACGAATGAACTTGTTCAATGTACTTGGTATATACATGAACCTATATGGCAACAAATAACGAGATCAGCAGCGGCTGCTACAACGTGTACAGCTGAAGCTGCCGTAAGTACCACGACTACGACGCAAACCCTAGCTCCGGATACTCGTAATTCAGATGATATGTCAGCTGAATTAAAAGCTGTGCATAGTGCTACCAGAAAGCGACCAAATCCAAGAAAAACTCAAAGATTTAAAAAATTAGATACAAGGCAGACAGAGTAATGAGCAAATAGACATTACGCAGATGTGACAATATTTTAAAGTTATTGAAATTTCTAGGCATACCTTGCTACAGTTCTATTTAATACCTATAGGGAACTGATGGAGGTAGCTTCGAAATGGTCTTGACAGATTTTTTGCTCAGCACAGTCAGTCGATATCCAACTAAAATTGCAGCAAGCATGAAAATAGGGTTTAGGACAAAAACATTTACCTATACCCAGCTGTATGAACTTGCACAGAAAATCGCTTTATATTTTGATCAAGAAGCTCTTGGTAAAGGTGATAACGTTCTTATCTGTGCGCCAAATTCTCCGTATTGGCTTGCAGTGTTTTGGGCCTGTGCGTTGCGGGGTATTGTTATAGTGCCATTAAATGTGCAAAGCACGGTTGATTTTATTGAGCGCATTGCGCAGCAGACCAAAGCAAAGCTTGTTATTACCCATCTATTTTTCCATCATGATATGCAGCTGCCGGGCTTAAAAAATATTATTATAGAATATCTGCCCGACCATGTTACATCAATTGATACGAGCAATTTTAAAGCAGCTGCAATTGATGGCGAAGATCTTATGCAGATTATGTATACGTCAGGGACAACAGGAGAGCCCAAAGGGGTTATGCTTGCGCATAATAATATGGCGAGCAACTTACTTGCTATAACAAATCTGATAGGGGTTAATTTAGAGCATGACCGTATACTTTCTATTTTGCCCTTAAGCCATATTTTTGAACAAACAGCAGGGTTTTTATTACCCTTTTCTAAAGGTGTGCATATTATTTATACCCATTCATATGGTGCTATGAGCGAATTAATGCAACATTATCGTATTACCAAAATGGCAGCTGTGCCAGAATTTTTACAACTGTTTATGGCCCGTATTAATACGGCAATTGTTGCAACGCATAAAGAAAAGCTGATGAACATACTGCTGCGTATTGCATCCGCTGTCCATAGTCACCGTTTTTCACGACTATTATTCCATTTTTTACTCAAAAAGTTGGGTGCTCTTGATACCGTAGCCTCGGGTGGTGCTTATTTAGACCCTTATTTAGAAGAGCGTTGGAATTTATTGGGTGTCTATATTTTACAAGGGTATGGGCTGACCGAAACATCACCGTGTGTAACAACGAATTCTTTTGAAGAGCATCGTATTGGCTCGGTAGGTAAAGTCATTGCCGGCGTCTGCGTAAAGATTGCTGATGACGGCGAGATTCTTGTTAAAGGGCCCAATGTTTTTAAGGGGTATTACCAAAACGAAGAAAAAACCAGAGAAGCATTTACGCAGGATGGCTGGTTTAAAACCGGCGACCTTGGTTATTTCGATGAAGATGGCTTTTTATATATAAAAGGCCGGAAGAAATATATGATCTTAAAGCCAGGAGGCCAAAATGTATATCCTGAAGATGTTGAATTGGAACTCAATAAAATTCCTGGTGTACAGGATAGCTGCGTGGTTGGTCTTGAACGTGAAGGTGGACGTGTTGAGATCCATGCTGTTTTGTTATTAGCGCCGGATGCTTCATTAAAGCCTGCAGAAATCATTGCACAGGCTAATAAACATCTTGCTTCGTATCAGCAGATAACGGCCTATTCTGTCTGGCCAGACATTGATTTTCCTCGTACGGTTACCCGAAAAATTAAAAAAAATGATATTATGAGCTGGCTCAACAATAGAGAAAAACAAACTCCTATAACGTCGGTTAACAGAACAAAACTTACCATTATGCTCTCTCAAATTTCTGGTGTACCACTTGCAAAGATACAACCAGAATCTGAACTTATTAAAGATCTTAACCTTGATTCATTAATGCGTGTAGAGCTGGTTGCATGGATTGAGCAGGAGCTTGGCACACAGGTTGCAGAAGCAGACATTAAGCAAACAACGACGGTACAAGAATTAGAGGAAGTTATAAAAGCAAAAAAAACAGTAGCGCCAGCACCTTCTATAGCACGATGGCCGCGTTGGTTGCCCATACGGATTGTGCGTCTGTTGTTGCAAAAAATAATCTTTTTCTTTAGTAGTTTTATTGTGCGTGTACGTGTAGAAGGTTTGGAGCATGTGCAACATGTTAAATTCCCGGTTATTTTTATGCCAAATCATGTGAGCTACTTAGATGCTATTGCTGTTGCTATGGCGTTGCCATGGCGTATGGGCATGCGGGTTGCATTTGCAGGCGCACGCGATGTTTTGTTTGAAGAGTTTTGGTATATCGCTTGGCTAGGTGAATTGTTATTTAATGCATTTCCTATCCAACGTGGCAGTTCCGATAATATACGTTTGGGATTGGATTATATGGGCCAAACGTTAGATGAAGGGTATTCATTAGTTGTGTTTCCCGAAGGTGCTATGAGTAAAGATGGGAGCTTACAACCGTTAAAACCAGGTACAGGCTTGCTTGCGGTTGAAATGGATGTGCCGATTGTGCCTATTCTATTGCAGGGCACACGAGATATCCTGCCGTATGATGCTATTAGACCGCGCAAACGTGGCACGGTGATTGTGCGTTTTGGCAAATCGTTACGTTTTAAAAAATCTGATTCATATGAGCATGCACAAGAAGAGATTGCTAAGGCTATGGAGGCCTTGGCAAAAAAGAATTAATCTACTTTTAATTTTGTATCGCCTTGTTCAGCTTTTATATCTTGCATTCGTAATCGCCTACGCAATTCTGCTTGTTGAAAGCGTTTAGCTTTTATGGCAGCGGCGAGGTTGCTACGATGATCAAAAGCCTGGGATGGCATCACAGCTTTAACATCTTCTTGTATATTATCTAACGTCAATCCGTGTTGAAGGAATGTATTAAAAAGAAATTCAAGATGTTCAAAAGGAATGGCAAGTGATTTTATAAAAGGACGCAGTGTATCTGCTGTAATAGTTGAAAGCGCCATTTTTTGCGGTTCATTACAAAAGTCTTCTAACAATCCTACATCAAAAAGAACATATGTTGCATAGTTGCACCATCTTTTCATTAATTTCTTATTTACTTGGTGTGCTTGCAAACAGCAGCATGCATTTTCTAATAAAGGTTCATTTTCCACGGTAATAGTCAATGCTCCCTGTCCATCAAGCGTGCAGCGGACATAATCATCAGGGCGTGTAGAACACCAAGGACACTTTTTAGGTTCTGCCGTTGTTAAATCAAGGTCAGGCGTTATAAAGAATTGTTTATTGTGGAGATTGCTTGGTTGCAATACTTGTACGGTATCCAAAAAAATAGTTTCATCGCTTGCAGAATTGCAAGAAAATTCTTTGCCTACAGTGGTAGAAGCTGACCGTGTTTTTAAGGTTTCATCATCTAAATCTAAACTAGAAGGTAATCTATAATCAAGTTGGTCTGTTGCCATAGAAAATTCAAGCATTTTTTTATATTTTTTCAGCATTGCAGTAAACCAAGGAAGCTGCCGTGCTTTGAGTATGCATTGATATATCTTTCTTATTTGATATGGCTGAAGATCATATGAGCGGCTTACAAGTTTTTGGCAATTGTGCCAAATTTCAGCGCCCTCATCCAGATATACTTCACGTATTTCTGGTTCATATATTCCTGCTAATGGTCTGAGTGCATGAATAACCATAGCCATATGGTGTTCATAAGAGGACCATAATATATGTACATGTGACAAGTCATTATAGAGCTTTTTTAAAAGAAGCGTAGTTAAAAGATCTTTATCAGTAATGTACTCATGTAATGTATTGAATGTTTTGTCTGTTTTGTCTATTTCTGAACCGCAATCTTTCCGCATTGCTGCAGGTAAGGCTCTGAGGAAGTCCTGTGCCAATTCTTGAAATTCTGCAGTTCGAAATACTTCAAATGTTCTCGCTGTAAATATAAGTTTAGCTAGAGCAAAACATAATCCTTTATTGTAATGCTTTATAAGCGCTGCATTAATGCCTGCATTTTTAAATGTAGAATCTAGGGTATTGATGATAGTCCATTGCTCGTCTGGAGTAAACTTGGGTCGCGAAGTGGGTAAAACACATCCTGTTGGAAGAGAGCAGCGAATGACAGTACCTTTTGAATAAGCTGGTATCTCATCGCGTGTAAACCTTGTAGAACCTTCCGCTGCTATTGGTAATGGATCGACTAAGGTTAATTCCATGCCATAGCAAAAAAAAGATACGACGGATAATAGAACATTGATTGTTAACTTCTTCATATTTATCAATAATAGCATAATTTAAAAAATATTCTATTGGATTATATGAAATTTGTATATGAAAATACATTATTAAGGCATTGAGCGCTTCATTATCAGTATACAATAACTACGATAATCCTTCTCAATGCCTTAATAATGCAAGTTGTGACGCTTAAAAAAATATATTTTTTATACTTTAGACTGCAGAGCGCGGTTTCGCTGTGTTCGCATACGGCTATAGCGCTGTCTGGAGGATGTAAATGCAGGGTTACGTTCTATCCGATCAGCAGACTTGTTTACTGTTTGCTCATTAACAGGCTCTTTTTGTTGTTTGCTTTGTAAGGAGGCCTGTTGGCGCAGTCTTCTTTTTTGGCAGGAAGCAAAGAGCGGATTGTTATATACGGTGGATGCCATTGCCATGGAGCAAGAGAATAACAGGATAAATAGTTGGCGTATCAAGAGAGATTCCTTTTTAGAAATGTATAAAGGGTATTAAATAGAGCATTACTATACAAGAATTAAAGAAAAAATAAATATTTATATTAAAAAATCAAGAGTGCTTAAAGAGATGCCGGTAAAAGATGATCCTGTTAAACTTTAAGTCCCCACCATTTTTAAGGTGAGGACTTAAAATATTTTTAAACGATTAATCTGCCATTTTTGGATATGGATTTTGAGATCCTATTAGCGATGGTTGAACACCTGTAGGTTTAGCAGTATTTATGCATGTGCAGGTATTGTTTTGGAATTTATAGGCCTGATTTGTAGTATTGCAATATGCTTGGCATGATGAAGCAGAATTATGAGCATCTGGTGTTGCTGGTACGCAAACACATTGAGCACCACATACTGTACCTGCGGCATGGCCTTGCGCCACACAACTATTATGACATTGTTTTGCCAGGGCAACTGAACTTGTGCATGCCACGAGCATTAAAAGTAGATATTTTGTAAACTTCATATAGAAAGCCTCCATAACAAAAATTATAACTATAACTATACACTACTATATCTATAATAGTTATAATATATGCCTATTTGCAATAATTAATTATGAGATTAATTACTAATGCAGTAACAACGTTGCAACCAGCGTCTATTATAGGGATCTGCAGTAAAAGAGTCTCTGGCGTGCATGACGCGCCAATTATTAAAGATTAATAAATCACCTTTTTGAAGATAAAATTTTTTGACGCATTGTTTTTTAAATGCAGGGTTTTGTAAGGTTTTGATAAGGTAATCGACAATATCTTGAGCTGTTTTATTATCTCCCTCAACGCGAATGCCATTGGCATTAAATCTGAAAATCCGTTCGCCATGTGCAGTATACGATATTATTGGTAATACCTGTTCATGGCTTACATGTGCCCAATCCGAGCCGTCACGCATAATAAATTGTGGTTTGCGTAATTCGCCCATAAGCCACTCATATGTTTTGCCGGTAGGAAGATGCAGCTTAATAAAATTAAGAATGTCAGCCAATAAAAAAAGGTCGGTAGCAACGTTTTTATTCCCACGAATACCCAAGAGCTCAAAAAATTTTATTGCAGGCTCTAGAGAGACTGCTTCTGTATGTGGCTCAAAGGCTACCCGTGAACCTGTACTTGATCTGCTTTTTTTGCTTTGCTCATCATCTAACGGAATAATTTGGTGAATATAGCTTAGCGGACTGTTGGCCTGCAACGTCATAGTAGCTTGTGGGTACGCATCGAGCATACTACAAATGCCCAATAAGGTGGTCTCGCTGACAAAACCTTTGGCCATAGGGTTGAATTGTGTTCCTGCTTTGAGTACTTTACCGTCAATTGGTGTTGGAGGTATATATTCATCCACCGGGGCGTTATGGATTACTATAACATCTGGCCCATTGCCATTACGCATGGCAGTTATGCTAGCAATAACATCAGTAGGTAACATGCGCAGCATAAGGTTCTTAGCAAATAATTTATAAAAATCCCATTGTGTATACGGGTCAAATGGCAATGTATGCAGCAATGTATTGCATTGCTCGCTAACAGTGGGATTAAGTGTATATTCTTCAATGGTGTTATAGGTTGCTTGTAACGAATAGCATATAAAAAAACAACATACAATAAGTTTTTTCATAAAAAATAATTTGGTAAAAAGGGATGCTCGTAGAGCATCCCCAAATAGTCTGTTTTTATTCAGCAGAATCTTGTAATGCCTGTTGTTTGCGCATAAAGGTTGGCACATCTAAATCATTAAGTTGCGCAACAAGCTGCGGTTTAGGAGCCTCTTTTGCCACAACTGGCTGTTGTGGTTGCACATTTTCTACTAATGGTGTTTTATGAGCAACCTCTTGTTGGTCAACCACCGTACCTTTAACATGCACTTCTTGAGCAGATTCTTGATGATCAAACCCGGTAGCTACAATGGTGATGATCAATTCTTTTTCAAGACTTTCATCAATGACTGCGCCTAAAATAATGTTTGCATCTTGGTCAGCCTGTTCGTAAATCACGGAAGCTGCTTCATTAATCTCATGCAGGCCAACATTTTGGCCACCGGTAATGTTAATAAGAACGCTTTTAGCGCCTTTGATGCTCATGTTTTCTAATAATGGGGAGGATATTGCATGCAGTGCTGCTTCCATAGCGCGATGTTCACCAACCGCTTTACCGGTGCCCATGACCGCTAAACCTTTGTCTTTCATAATGACTTTAAGGTCAGCAAAGTCGACGTTGATATGGCCCGGACGGGTAATAATATCTGCAATGCCCTTAACGGAGTTTGTAAGTACCTCATTAATCATGGCAAAAGCATCAATCATCGACACCGTATTTTTGGTAACTTCAAGCAGTTTTTGGTTTGGTATAACAATTAAGGTATCAACATTTTTGCGCAATTCTTCAATGGTCTCTAGTGCAATTTTTTCACGCCGTTTGCCTTCAAACTGGAATGGCTTTGTAACAACGGCCACCGTTAAAATACCATTTTCTCGTAATGTTTTTGCAATGACCGACGTAGCACCAGAACCAGTTCCACCACCCATGCCTGCCGCTAAAAAAACAATGTCGGCATTGCCAACTGCTTCTAAGATTTTTTCTAAATCTTCTTCAGCAGCACGTCTGCCAATCTCTGGGTTTGCCCCTGCGCCTAAACCTTTGGTTAATTTTACACCCAACTGAATTTTGTGTTGTGCTTGCGATAGCTTGAGTGCTTGCGCATCCGTGTTAGCAACAATAAATTCAATATTGCCAACGTTTGATTTAATCATGCTGTTGACAGTGTTGCCACCTGCGCCACCAACACCAATTACTTTTATAGTGGCCATGGCCAAGGAGTTTTGGTCATCTATGTCAAATGCTATCATCTGCAATCCTTTTTTTTAGAAAAAGTCACCTATCCACGATTTCATGCGATCAAAGACCCGATATACAAGCGGATCGTTCGATTCTGTTATAGAGGTTTTTTCTTTTTTCATTGCATGGAGTAAAAGACCATAGCCAGTAGCATAGATAGGGTTATTAAGAGATTCTGGCAATAGATGGTCTGTTTTAGGTGCACCCACTCGTGTTGGTAGAGCAAAAATAGTCTGCGCCAAATCTGTTACTCCTTTGAGCAATGCGCCACCTCCTGTTATCACTAACCCCGTCGCTAAATATGGTGCAAGTTTATAGGTGGCAATTTCTTGATTGATAAGTGATAGCATTTCATGAACTCGTTGTTCAATAATATTGACAAGGACCGATTGTTTTACTGTTTGTTTATTGCTTCCATCGGCAGTTTCGATAAGTAAATCTTGATCAATATCCAAATAATCGACCGATGCATAACCATACATCTGTTTTATGCGCTCTGCTTCTCTGATAGTTGTTTGCAAACCGATAGCAACATCATTGGTTACATGGTTACCAGCAATTGGCAATACCATGGTGTGCCGAATGCTACCATGTTGAAAAATTGCAAAATCAGAGGTGCCGCCACCAATGTCAAGAATAGATACACCAAGCTCTCGTTCATCACTACTTAAGACTGCGTATGCGGAGGCGAGCTGTTCTAATACAATATCTTGTACCTGTATGCCAGCCATCTGGCAGCACATAATAATATTTTGCGCCGATGCTATAGAACCGGTAATAATATGCACCTGCGCCTCTAAACGAACGCCATGCATGCCCATTGGGTCTTGGATTCTTTCTTGCCCATCAATAGAGAAAAATTGTGGCAACACATGCAAAATCTGTTGGCCTTCGGTAATCGGTATAGCTTTTGCGGCGGCGATCACCGAGGCAATATCATGAGCGCGTACACGGTTACCTTTTTTTATAGGTACTGCACCATGAGAGTTAAATGCTCTAATATGGCTTCCTGATATACCTACGGTGGCAGATTGTATTGTGTGCCCTGATATTAATTCCGCTTCTTTGACGGCAGCTTTGATAGATTGTACTGTTTTTGCTATATCAGTTACCATTCCTTTTTTTAGACCGAACGAAGGAGACTTGCCAATGCCAAGAATCTCCAGATCATCCCCAGTTTTTTTTGCAACGAGAACACATATCTTTGTTGTTCCAATATCAATCGCCGTTATTATAGTTTCAGAAAATACGTTTGCCATCCCCCTTTTACCTCCCCTCATCAAATGATATGATGAGCCGATTGTTAAATCTGCTATCAGCTATACATACCATTGTTTTGTTTTTTTTAGTTTTATTCTTTTCATCCTCTTTTTTGCATGCCTCTTCTTGCAATGTTGCTGCTTGGTGTACTGTTTTTAATGAAGGTGGATTATATAAATCTGCTAAAATAACATGACGATTATTTGTTTTATTAGTTAGCCAAATAGCATGGGGGCCATGTATATGAATATCGTACATTGTATAAATCTCTGCGGCCAATGATTGTGCAAATGCTGCAAGATCTGTTAAAGCATAGGCATCCAAATTATCAACCTTAAGTGATGGCAATGTTTGTAGAGCTGCCGGACATAGTATTATTTTATCCGCTATGCTGTTATTTTCTAAAAGTACCTTATCATTAAGAAGTGCCTTGGGCTCAAACGGGTTGATAGTGATAATAAGAGCATCTGGGTTGTTTCGCTCTATATGTACATGCTGTATAAAAGGAAATAATTTTTGTAATGCACTGGCAAGATCTTCTGGCATAACATTGGGCATCGTATGTGCTTTATCAAGAATTTCTTGTTGTGTGCGTTGCGTAATGCGGTTATCCGTAATAAGTCGGTAGGTGTCTGAAGTGCGCACCGTATAATAGATGGATCGCACCTGGACTATTGTTAATAGTACAATAAAAAAACAACATATCTTTATGAGTATCCAGCGGCCATTGTTCATATGGCTCCTTTTTTAGGCCATTACACAATAAGAATCTTATTATGTTTATCGTTTTTTTACGTTATTGGTCAATATTTTAGTTCTTTTATAGCCAATTATGAGCTCTTGTTCTACTTCGCGTAAACCCTAATTGTTAATCTTGGGGATGAAGACAAGCGTAAAACCCTTACTACTTCGTTGAAACTACGTAGGACAAGACGGTAACTTTTTGCTGCGGCCTTTGTTTTTGCAAAGTGTAGATCCCCGGTCATACTGCTGCGTCCGCCGAAGTTTTTAACGAAGGCTGGGAGCGAGATCGAAGATCGAGTCGAACGTATGGTGCATATAAATCTTTTTAGGAATTATACATTCGACTCTGCCTGCGGCATCGCTCCCAGCCGTCGCCTTTGGTTATGGCGGGCACAGCAGTATGACCGGGATTAGTTTTATCGTTCATATGACAACCACCTAAGACCTTTAAAAACAATCAATTGGGCAAAAATCATGCAATCTCTCTGGAGCTATAGATACAGATTATTGCAATAAAGACCAAAATATTGTTATTATTCAAATAGGATATATTTTTAGAGGAATAATAATGTTAAAACATATAATTACTCTTATTGCCGTTTTTATACTCTGTGTACCATTGCAGGCTGAGCAAAAAAATAGCTGGTGTGGTTATTGTAGAGATATGAACTATAACATATTGCACAAATATGATATTAAGAATTGGCAAAAAGAGGTTTCTAGTGATTGTAAAGGTGGTTGGTTATGGCCCGCATATATTCCATGTTAAAAAAACGTCTGCGTATCATTATTGTATGTAGCATGTGCAGTCTTTTTGCTGGCGATGACCGCTATAGTAATCCTAGTGATCGCATTTCATGTATATGCAAAGATAACACTCAGCATACATTCAGACCATATAGCGCTGCTTTATCAGTGAGTGATAACAATATTTGGGCATACTGTAACGACCCTATTTGTGGTGGTAATGGTGTAAAGGCTGCCTTTAGAGGTGGTGCTAGCTTTACTAATGTAAATACCAAAGAGGTTGAATGCGATGGTGCTACATTGCGTGTTATACCTGAAATACCAGATAAAATTTTTTCTTTTAATGAGGATTTGCAGACATTTCAATGCCCTTCAGGCTATTCTGGTAAAATAAGTGGTTTATCATATTATTTCTTTGACTGGAAGAACTGTTTAATCAATGAAGCTGTTTTAGAAGGTACCGAATGTTCTACTGCACCAAATCAAGATGAGGATGAATATGTTTGGGAATAAAACTTTGTTAATATTAACTTTATTAATGTCTATACAGCTTACCTATGCTGAAGAACCTTTAATTGGCAGTGAGGTATACCAAGTAAACTGGTGTGGTGCCTGTAAAATTGCTGATGAGACAAAGCATAAAGGTGGCACTACCTTGACGCATTACCGGTCAGATAATTGGGATGCTGCTGTAGAGAACTGCAATGCCAAGGCCGGTACCTTATGGCCAGCATTATATCCCTGTGACTATTAACCTTCAGCTACCGTAGAAGCATCGACTCCATTAATTCTAATTAATTCATCCCCGGTCGATATATTCATTTCTCCAACGGAATTTGCGGCACGATCAGCAATTAAAGGCTTAGCATTGGCTTTTGCTGTTGGGTACGGAAATGCAATAATACGCAACCGATCAATAGTGCCATAGTTAAGAATACCGGTGTCATGGGTGTGATCAAGTTCATCATAAGGATTTAACACAAGATATTGTATCTTTTTAGCTTTATAGAGAGAGCCATATTTTTTATGAACAAATTCTTTAAACGCGGTGACCCCTTTACCCAGATTCATAAGAAATTCATTGTACGTAGGCATCGGTATATTAACGCAAGAATTGCCTTTATTGTCATCTTTACAACCTGCCGCTTCTTCTGATTCTATAGCCAGCAGAACAATAGCCCCTACAGTGCAATCAGATGTGTTGTGGAATAGCCGCTGTATCGGGTTTGCACCTTCAGGCGTTACTCGTTTTAATGTTTTAGTTCGTATAAGTCTGTTGTTTGAACCTGCCGTAATAACAAAATTATTATTGTTCATGAGCTTGATACCAAGCTGGTCAGGTATTAAAAAAGCATTAATAATAGTTTTGTTGTCATGTTCTGCTATTTCTTCTTCTTTGTAAAAGAGTATAACTTGCAAAAGGTCAGCGGCACTTGCATCATATGAGTGGCTACTGTGTGGAGGTATGGTAATAACAGGTACGCCATATCCTTCCAAGGTTGCATTAAAACCATCAATAGTAACATTGCTGTTAACGACAAAATTATTAAGGGTTCGTTTTTCATCACTCGTTAATAGATTAAAATTAATAATAACGGCAGTTCCATCCGTGGCGTTAAAAAATTTTTTCTGATTCTCTCGGCGTCCATGATATGTACCACAAGGAGAATGGCAACATACAGCCGTGCGGGATTCCTGCTCAGGAAGGCATAAGCCGGCACACCAACGATGACGTCCTTCAGGGTCAGCAGTCCAACCACATTCTTTAGCCCGCAATACATCATCGCAAAAACAACGAATTTCATAATAAGGACCATGTATACCTGAACAAGCACCATCCCAGCGTGTACACGGGACATCATCCCCACTAGAGCCTAAGGTATAGAAAAGAGCGGTAATCAGTACTAATTTTTTCATAAAAACCCTTTAAATATCTATAGGCATAAGCCTACCAAAGAAATCAGTGTTATTTCAATAGTAATAAAATATTTATAGTAAAATATATTTAATTAACCATTGAAATTTAATACAGGGATTTGTTACGATGGAATTAAAATAAGTTAAAACAGAGTAATATCTCTAAAAAATAGGAGTTTATCTGATGAAAAACTATGTAGCATTGGCAATGCTTGCCAGTATGATAACAGCTTCGGTGTATGCAGGTGTTAATATTGAAGTTTATTCGGGTGTTATTGTTTCACAAGGTAGTAACAATAGCGTAAGTTTTAATATGGATATTAATAGATCTTCATCTACAATAACAAAAACTAAACCGATAAAAGAAGCTTAATTTTTTGAAAAAGGAAAGGTTATTCTCATGACATTAAAAAATATAGTAATAATACTGAGCATGATGGCTGGTATGAGCTTAGTGCACGCATTACCTCCAAAGCCTAATAAAAATGGAACAGTAAGCATTCCATCTCGAAATTTTTTTGCACCAATGGCGCCAAGTGTACCAACGCCTGCAGCTGCGCCAGTAACAACAGGCGAACAAGCGTCAATACCGCCAACAATACAATCTAATGAAAATGCTTATGAAATATTTACAAAAGAATATCTGCAGAGCCTTAAACATAAAGCTAAAACATTAACAATTGGACATAATGCAATTCCGTTGCCTTTACCTGGTCAAGCAGCGCTTTACCACTATTTTGGCAAAGAAGGGCAAGCCCAAGGTAAAAAACCGTTGTATCGACTTTTAATTATTACTGATAAACAACCTACAAATGGATTCAACTTTGTTCATTTTTATGTTAGAAAATCAACAGGACATGATGCGAACACAACACAAAAATGGAATAAGGCCCTTATTATAGATAACCTTACAGAAGCTGATATTAAAAATGATAATCATAGCACTGATGGCTTTATCCATTTTATTAATGATGAACATGGAAATTTTGAACTTGATTTCCAAGAGGCCGTTAACATTGATGCGATAATTCAACCAACAGGAACAACAGCTCAATAAAGAACTTTATACAAGATATACCCATTTCTGGGCATTTGTGCTAGGTAATAGAGTAATTCTCTTGTTATACTAGTAAAAGGTGCTTAAGAAGTGGGTATATTTTTTTGTATAGGGTTTTGTGCGCATGAAAAATATATTTTTATGTATAACTATTTTATTAGGATCTGCATCACATATTTTTTGTGTGGATATTTCCAGAGATGCAACGCACGGTGATAATTCAACTACCATTTTGTATCGATATACAGGTGTTTTAAGAAGTATAGTAAAAATTGAACGTTTACAAACTCGACAACAGATAAATCATCTTAAGCAATTGTTATCAAATACTGAAATTCAACAAGATACAACATTAATCGAAGACCGGATTAAAAAACTTGAGCAACAAGCAATCTATAGAATTGTAGATTTGTCGGCACCAACATCTACGGCCATACTTGAAGGTGTTCAAGCACAGGCTGAATTTGAGCAATGTGATCGTACGTATAATGAGCAGATGGCGAAAAAATTCAGCTCAGCGAGCACATGGGATTAATTATGAAATTTCTTCTACTGTTTTTTGCTGGTTCTATAACTTTATATGCAGCAGCCCAGGAAAAAACGTCTTTAGAGCAGGCGCAAGAAACATCTGATAGAATGCAGCAGATTGCAGCGCAATTACAAGAAAAATTTTTTGAACTTTTCCAACTTGCAATAATGCAAGACAATGGTACGGTATCAGCAGCAGAAGATAAGCAACCAATTGCTAACATAGACATCGCAACACAAACTGATGAGCAACCTCATCAGTATTCCTCGATAACCGTTGCAACAGTTGCAGTTGCTGCAACGCTCGCTGTTATTGCAGGCGCTTACTTTGTACATCGATTGTACCAACAAAGGAAAGGAGCGCGATTGCATAATGCTATTACAGACAACGCAGCAGACGCGCCGCCGGCAGCATCTATACCAGTATCGTCTACGCAAGCTGATACAATTCCCATAGCTGCCACTGCAGCAAATAAGGTGGAACAATATGATGCTCAATCACGTTGTTATTGTTGTTATTAATTGTATTAAGTGGAGATATTCTATGAAAAAATTATTTTCCTTATCTTTTTTTATGATCCATTCAGTATGTTTTTGTAGTGAAATTGAGAGAACAACAATAGAGGATAGTGTTAAAACTGCAATTATCTATTGCAGAAAAGGCCAATCGAGAAGCGTTGTAAAAGTAATTAATAATACGATAACCAGTTTTGTAGCATTGTATAAACAGCAACGAGATGCTCTTAAGCGCTCAGAAATAAGCAGATTTGGTACTGTATCAAAACAAACTCAACAATGTTTTGAAGCTTTGGATAGAGCCGAAGTCTCGGTAGAATGGTATATATTACAGGGTGTACCTGGTTCATCACCAAGTGATGCAAAACAAGAATTTGAGCAACTCGAACAAGAATACAATGCGCAAGAAGAAGCAACAAAAGCAGCAGAAACTGCAACAACCAACGGCGGCAGATGTACGGTGCAATAATCTCATTATGAAACAATCGTTACTCTTATTTTTCTTATACCGCGCTTCGTATATTACCGCTGGTGAAATTTGCATGGAGCAATATCAAAAATCTTGTTCGCATGTAATTAGTTATTGGTATAAAAAAAATCCGTATCGATGTGCTCAAAAATGGGATAATGTATTCAGAAGTCAACAGATTGCAACCATCAAAGCTAAGTTGCGCGATCAATCTGGCGGTCACTATCAAGAGATTGGCACGCTTAATGACCAACTTAAAGAGTTGGAAAGGCAAGCTCAAGAGCAAAGAAAATATTATATTGTTGATGAATCTGAAGGCGTTCATATAGTTAATAATGAAGCACAACAAGAATTTGAAAAGTTTGAACAAGAATATAATGTGCAAAAAACAGAATTTTGCTGCTCGCTGCAATAATATTTTTAATTACATCTTTGAAGGACAACGTGAAAAAGCTACTTTTAATTGCTCTGCTGTTTGGTATGCACACTCCTATTTATGCACCTGATTGTTCTGATATGGCTGCGTTTACTGGCGGTTATGATAGTGATGAGGATTGTTGTGGCTGCTGCGGTGGCGAAGACTCACGATCAGAAGCGCAAAAAAAAGTAGATTGTAGAAAGTATGAAGATCATGCAATGGGGCCATGGGGAATTGTAGGTCCAATACCGCTTGCCTGTGCGAATTTTGCTATGCCAATTTGTTGTGAAAATCCAAGCGTAAAGTCTATCTTTGGTGTTGCGGGTATGCTTGCGGGGGCTGCATTCATAGTACAAAATATTGTACTTAGGGCCTTGGTCAAGCGTCGCAAAGGAAGATATATCGTTATAATACCAGAAGTTCGTGAGAGACTTGAAATATCGTCAAGCATGCAATTGACAGTGAATGATCAGCCAACGACTGCTGATTAAGGCAGTTCTTGACCACCACCTTCAGGTGCTACCAGAGCTTGCTGGATAGTTTTTTGTATTTGATGTATCTGCCACCAATGATGAGCAGATATTGCGATGATGGGTAAAAAATAGGCAGTACCACCTGCCCACGCACCAAAACGAGATGCATTACTTATATCATAGCCACCATAACTAATGGGTAAGTATAATTGCCATAAGCCAGCAAAAGCTGATAGCGCAACAGTCATTATTTTTCCACCAGGAGAAAGGTTGGGCAAGATCTGATCAGGAGAGTCTTGCACATTGATAGCTTTGCTCAGATGAGTAACACGCTGACGTAATTTACGTGCTTTTCGAGCAGTAACAACATTGTGTAATTTTGATAGACACGTGTTGCTTTCTTTTGCATATCTCTGCGCTGCATCTGTATAACTAGTAGTTAACTTAAGCGGTTTTGAGGTACAGCATTTTGGTTTTGCAGCATAACTATAGAAACTAATAGATGCTACTAAAATAACTATTTTTTTCATGAAGTCCTTCTGGTATATTTTTTGGGCGATTTCAGTATACCACAAAGATTAAATTAGCTTATTGTGAGTGGCTATCGTGAATAAAAATATTCCAGCGGCAACAGAAGCGTTATAAGAAATATCTGGAGTACGTTGTGGCAGATGCACAGGGACACCGTATGGCAAAAGTGATTTTGCAATACCCGCTCCTTCGTTACCAATCACCATACAGAGGGGCAGCGTTAATGGCACTTCGCTTATCTTCTTAGCTTTTTCTAACGTTGAGAGGTAATTAGTGTACCCAGCTTTTTGCAACATAAGCATAGCTTCTTTATTTGACGACGCTATAAAAATATCCATATGCTCAGCAAGCCCAGCCGATGCTTTAAGCACGGTGCCTGTAATAGGTGCAGCTGCTTTGTCGCACAATATAATGCCATTGGCGCCGGTGCAATAAGCGGAACGTATAATAGCGCCTACGTTACGTGGATCCTGCAAACTATCAAGCATGACCAAGAATGGTTGTTTGTCGACTTCAAAGAATTTTTTGCGCAGCACAAATGGGGTTGTCCATGCAACTACCCCTTGATGGTCCGTGGTGCCGGCCATTTTTGTAAGCGCTTCTTTGGGAACATAATGGATAAGGGTATAGCTGGCAATTAAAGGTTCTATGTTGGCCCATGCTTTTGGTGTAGGTTTTGTTGTATAAATACTCCCGACTTTTCTTTTTTTTTGCTTTTAAAAGTTCGATAACCGGGTTAACACCAAAAACGATGTCTTGTCCTTTAACTGCAGGCTTTTTATTCATGGAACATTTTTCTTTCTTGAGTGGGTTGCACTCAACTTTATTCTATTTTATACTGTATATTCAGGATACCAAAATCCTCAAAAAAAGCGAAGTTTTTCCCTAATTTAAAGGAGTTTTTATGATTAAACAAACTATGTTCTTATCCATCACCTTATTGGCATCAACAGTGCATGCCGATGATGTTTTTACTGATATATTAAAAGAGATGCGCGCCTTAGAAGAGCGCATGGAAGCTCGTACCAACCAACTATGGTCGAACGGCGTAGCAGAGACTGCAAAAAACAGTTCGCACACCGTCTCTGTAAAATTTACCGATGATGATCAGTATGTTGTGGCGGAAATCGCGCTTCCTGGTATGCAGCCAAGCGATAAAGGTATTAATATCCAAGCAAAAGAGGATAACCTTGAGGGT
>Ga0206824_10042_pt1 | contig 40546 bp, 46 predicted proteins | sample Alteio_BWOrgCont_82_FD_152874 | JGI IMG/M metagenome (GOLD analysis project Ga0206824, IMG submission 152874) | Enriched cells from forest soil in Barre Woods Harvard Forest LTER site, Petersham, Massachusetts, United States -... | ecosystem: Environmental > Terrestrial > Soil > Temperate forest >...
CGCTATTATCCCAGCGAATATCCAGCACCTGGAACTTGAGCCGATGATCATTGGCCGGAACTTTTTAGTGAAGGTCAATGCAAACATCGGCACTTCTGCGGTGACCTCATCACTGGAACAAGAAGTGGGCAAAATGATCTTTGCCATTCGTTATGGTGCGGACACGGTGATGGATCTTTCAACCGGAAAAAAGATTCACGAAACGCGTGAGGCGATCTTACGGCATTCGCCTGTTCCTATTGGAACCGTTCCGATTTACGAAGCTTTAGAAAAAGTCGACGGAAAACCAGAGTCCCTGTCTTGGGAAATTTATCGCGATGTTTTAATTGAACAGGCCAAACAGGGCGTAGATTATTTTACTATTCACGCGGGTGTCAGACTTGCGCACATTCCGCTGACTCAAAATCGCGTTACCGGAATTGTTTCACGTGGCGGGGCGATCATGGCCAAATGGTGCATCACCCATCATCAAGAAAACTTTCTTTACACACATTTTGATGAAATTTGTCAGATCCTGAAAACTTTTGATGCTAGTTTTTCCCTAGGCGACGGGCTAAGACCCGGTTCAATTGCGGATGCGAATGATCCTGCGCAATTTGCAGAGCTGAAAACACTGGGTGAACTGACCGCGCGTGCTTGGAGTCATCAGGTTCAAGTCATGATCGAAGGCCCGGGGCATGTTCCGATGAATCTGATTCAGGAAAATGTGGAAAAGGAAAAACAGCTTTGCATGGATGCGCCTTTTTATACCTTGGGGCCGCTGACCACAGACATTGCCCCCGGATACGATCACATCACTAGTGCGATCGGTGCCGCGATGATCGGCTGGCACGGTGCCTCGATGTTGTGTTACGTCACGCCGAAAGAACACCTGGGACTTCCGAATTTGGAAGATGTAAAGCAGGGGCTGATGGCGTATAAAATTGCGGCGCATGCGGCAGATCTTGCAAAAGGGCATCCGGGTGCAAAGGATCGTGATGATGCCTTATCAAAAGCGCGTTTTGAATTCCGATGGCACGATCAATTCAATCTTTCGCTGGATCCTGAAACGGCGCAGGCTTATCACGACGAAACGCTGCCTGCTGAAGGGGCAAAATTTGCGCATTTCTGTTCGATGTGTGGGCCAAAATTTTGTTCGATGAATCTTAGCCAAGAAATCAATCACTTTGAATCAGCAGGGGGCACCGATGATTCAATCTGAAAAAATTCTAAGTGCTGTTCGTGCGCAGTCTGCTTTAATTCACAACATTACAAATTATGTCGTGATGAATTGGACGGCGAATTGTCTACTGGCCGTGGGCGCATCCCCCGTGATGGCGCATGCGGGTGAAGAGGCGCAGGCGATGACTGGTCTAGCGTCCGCTTTAGCCATTAACATCGGTACGCTGAGTGAACCTTGGGTAAAAAGCATGCGTTTATCCATGGACACCGCCCAGCATAAAAAAATTCCCATTGTTTTCGATCCTGTGGGGGTAGGGGCGACGTCGTATCGAACCGACACGGCAAGGCAACTGTTAGACGACGCTTGTCCTACAGTCATTCGTGGAAACGCTTCAGAAATAAATGCGTTAGCCGGACTAGAGTCGACCACAAAGGGGGTCGATAGTGTGGATGCTTCGAATCTTGCAATCGAATCCGCGCGCAAGCTTGCGAATTCTTACGAGTGTGTGGTTTGCGTCAGCGGTGCCATTGATTTTGTCGTCGAAAAAAATAAAATTTATGAAATCAAAAATGGTCATCCGTTGATGGCGCGCGTGACGGGAATGGGATGTGCGGCAACGGCATTGATCGGGGCATTTGTTGCGACGGGCGAATCGCCGTTCGATGCGACGGTCGCCGCGATGACGGTCACAGGAATTGCGGGCGAACTGTCTGCAAAAAAATCGTCTGGACCAGGAACGTTTCAGGTCAATTACCTGGATTTTCTTGATCAAATGGATGGCAATCTCATTCGCACCTATCAAAAGGCCAAATTATTGTGAGACCCAACTGGCGTCTTTGTTTGGTCGCCGATCCGGCATGTTGTCGATTGCCCCTGTTGGATGTGGTTGCACAGGCCATCGAGGGCGGTGTCGACGTCGTGCAGTTGCGCATGAAGCGCACGACTTGCCGCGAATTTTTGTTGATCGCCCAAAAAATAAAATCGATTACCGATTCTTTTTCCGTTCCGTTTCTAGTGAATGATCGGGTGGACATCGCCAAGGCAGCACATGCATCCGGGGTGCATCTTGGGCAAAGTGATTTGCCCGCCGAATGCGCGCGTGAAATATTGGGGCCGGACGCAATGATTGGTTTATCTGTCCATTCAAAAACAATTTGGCCCGAATCTGCGTGCGTGAACTATATAGCAGTGGGACCGATCTTTGAAACGCACAGTAAGAAAGACGCTGGCCCTGGTTTGGGGTTAAGTGCCATCGCCGGCGTTGGTATCATTGCGCCTCATGTGCCCGTTGTTGGCATCGGAGGGATCAATTCCAAAAATGCACGAAGTGTTATGGAGTCGGGCGCGCAGTGCATCGCCGTTATTTCCGCGATTTGTGCAAGTCGTGATCCACGGGGTGCGGCACGTGAATTGAGAAAGTGCTGCGTGATGTGAATACAAAAAAATATGTAACGGCGCTAAGCATCGCCGGATCTGATCCCAGCGGTGGCGCCGGTATTCAAGCCGACTTAAAAACATTCTTTGCTTTAGGGGTCTATGGAATGTCGGCGGTCACCGCGCTAACAGCTCAAAACACCTGCGGTGTTCGCTCTATTTTCGAAGTCACGCCTCAGTTTCTTGCGGAACAATTGGATGCAGTGTTTGAAGACATTTCCGTCGGTGCGGTTAAGGTCGGAATGTTGCACCGATCTGAAATCGTTGAAGTTGTGGCCGACCGGCTGCATCTGTATCAAGCAAAAAACATTGTGCTGGATCCAGTGATGACAGCAAAAGGTGGAAAATCCCTTCTTGCAGTTGCAGCGATTCAAATGCTTAAAAAAATTTTAATCCCGCTTGCGACGGTGATCACTCCCAATATTCCTGAAGCAGAAATTTTGTCGGGAAGAACGATTCAGTCGAAAAAGAATATCGAGGAAGTTGCGGAAGAGCTGATTCATCTTGGATGCAAAGGTGTTTTGTTGAAGGGCGGGCATTTTCAGGATGCGAACGAAAGTTCGGATTACCTGATTTACCAGTCGGACGGTCGGGTTTACAAACGTTGGTTCAATTCCGTTCGAATCAACACGCGTCAAACCCATGGAACCGGCTGCACTTTGTCATCGGCGCTTGCTGCGAATCTTGCCAAGGGATTGAATCTGGATGCCGCTGTGGCCGCCGCCAAGGGTTTTACGACGAAAGCGATCCGGCACGGCGCGTTCTACCGGTTGGGGAGCGGGCATGGACCTGCTAGCTGCCCCCTTTGAATGGGTATGGGCCATCGGATTTGGCAAAAAATCCAATGAGTTAGAGGTATTTAGCTTGGGGCTTTTCTTGATTACTGAATAAGTGATGTGATTTCAACTGGTTAAGCCACCATCGTGCCCACTCAAAGGGGGCAGTTTGAAGAAACTGTATTAATCCTTTAACACCAATCCCAATCACCAAGCGCAAGCTTTTAATGAGACCGATGCGGAAGATTTATTCTTAAATGAATTTTTTAAAGGAGAAAAATATGAATTGGAATGACTGGTACACAGGGTGGGGTTGGGTTCTTTGGATTGGATTTATCGTCCTGTTTTTTTCCAGTGTTGGAAACTGGGGCTACACGTACCGTGCGCATCGCAGGTATGACGACGGATATCCACAAAAGGATGCGATCGATATCCTTAACGAAAGATATGCCAGCGGTGAAATTAAGCACGATGAATATGTGCGAATGAAGCTTGAGATCCTGGATAAACAACCCAATACACCTAAAAAAATGGCTTCATAAAGATTGTAGAAAGGACATTTATGTCAGATACACGAAAACATCGAAAGAACTCTGTTAGCGATTTTCAAAATGTCCGGTCGCACCATGACTATCAGTCTGGCGAAAGTTGTGCCAAGAAAACAGTCAAACATGGGGATCGCATGGACAGCGTTCGCGACGGGCGCTCACACCGGATTAACAACAAACGTGTAACCTCGAGCGAAGAACAAAACAGTTCGACAAATACGAATAGTCAGGGTCAATACCTGGAAGGGAGCAAATATGCATCAAACTAAAGTCACGCATGATCACAAGAAAAAGAATCATCGCGTAAAACCTATACTAGAAGATATTCCCGAAGATAATACCGATCTGGATCAGAATACAGTGTTTGGTTCGGACGGCAGCCCGTTGTTGAAGAGCGATTCGAATTTTGAGGCTGAACTGGAATACGACGGCTATGAAGGCATCGAACAGTACGATAACGACGAATACAATTCGAACGTCGAAGGCAAGGGAATGAACGATCGAAAATTAGATTTAGTAGATCGGTTCGAAAAAAACAAAGGCCAGGAAGACCCGCTTGATACCCAAGAAAATAACAGATTGGAACAGAGTGTGAGGGATTCCCTTTCACCTCGTTCAACGAGTCGTCGGCACTAAGTTGTTTTGTTGGAGGTGACGAAGTGGACTGAGTAAATTCACTCACTTATCCCTTCTTTTGTCCTTTGTAGGACAAGCATGTGCGTTAATGCAGGGCGAGTTGAGGCGTTCTGCCTAAAATAATCTATATTGTCGTGTTTTTCAACGTTTACTCAATTCTATTATTAAGTGTTTACTTAATTAAGTATATCATTTAACATATTCTGATGAATGCTTTTGCTGCGCTTGCTGACGATACACGAAGAGAGATCGTAAGATTGGTCGCCAAGAATGGTGAGCTAACTTCTACTGAGATAAGTCAAAACTTTGAGGTGAGCCCTCCCGCGATTTCACAGCACTTAAAAATCTTAAAAGAAGCTAAGGTCCTTAATATGAAAAAGGACGCGCAAAAACGCATCTATACCCTCAATGACTCGGGGATGGATGAAATGGAAAAGTGGTTGTTGGATATTAAGAATCTATGGAACAAACGCTTAGATCGACTAGATCGATATTTACTAAAAATGAAGGCGGAGAGAGCACATGACAAAAAATAACGTTGAAACAATTATCGAAGGCAACAAAGTCACGTATAGAAGACATTTCGACGTGCCTGTGCATCTTGCTTTTGAGGCATGGTCATCACAAGAACATCTTGAACAGTGGTGGGGGCCTGACGGCTTTACTGTGACCACTAAAAGTATGAATTTTTCAAATGGAGGAGTTTGGGATTTCGTCATGCATGGTCCTGACGGGAGTGACTACAAAAACAAGATTCAATTCACGGAAATCAAGAAGCCTCACTCCATCTTTTATAAACATCTCGGCAGCGGCGAAGATGTCGGAGACGTTACTTTTCTATCGAGAATTATATTTGAAGAAGCTAATGGAGGCACGGACCTGACAATGGAACAAATCTTCCCAAGCAAAGAAGAGCTCGAAAGACTTGCCAAGACGTACGGTGTTGTCGAGGGAGGTAAGCAGCATCTTGGCAACCTAGGCAGGTATTTGGAGAAACTGAGAGCATGAGTGAACTCGTACGTGTCATCGGTATTCTGCTTCAAGCCTTTAATGGCACTTATTCCAAATAAAAGCATCATTTAGGAATTTTTTTTATCATTAAGAACCAAGGAGAAAACTATGAGCAAAGTAAAAGTATGTGCCTATTCAGTGTCCCTGGATGGATTTGGAGCTGGCCCAAATCAGAGTCTAGAAAATCCGTTAGGCGTAAGGGGCCCGGAGCTTCACACCTGGTTTTTTAAAACCAAGTGTTTTCAAAAAATGTTCGGCGATGGTAACGGCGCTGAAGACGTTGATAATACTTTTGCCGAAAGAGGCTTTGAAAACCTTGGTGCATGGATCTTGGGGCGAAATATGTTTGGACCCATCCGTGGGCCTTGGCCCAATGACGAGTGGCGTGGATGGTGGGGTGAAAACCCTTCTTATCACTTACCCGTTTTTGTTTTAACTCATCATAAAAGAGAGCCTCTTGTTATGGAGGGCGGTACGACTTTTTATTTTGTGACTGATGGAATCGAGTCCGCTCTGAAAAAGGCGAAAGAAGCTGCCAAAGGCAAAGATATTCGCATTGGCGGTGGCGCACAAGTGATCCGAGAGTATCTGAAAGCAGGACTGATTGATGAATTGCACTTAGTATACAGCCCAGTTTTTCTCGGCTCTGGAGAAAGTCTCCTCGCGGGAATTGATATGCCAAAATTGGGATTTTCGGTGGCTGAAAAGGTGCACACCAAAGATGCTATGCATGTTATTTTGAGTAGAAAAACATGAGTGTTGAATTCATTCGCCGCTTTGGATCCTGTTCACCCCGGTAAAATGCATAAAGCAGCGATGAAAGCAGTGCGTACAAAGGGCAAGCTGGGGCTTGGTCGTGCTGCTGAAAGAGCAGCCAGCACGCGGCGTGCCGATTCTGGGTGAAGTTCAGGTGCGATAGACAGGTGGAATGTCTGTTGTGTCTTGCTGGCTGTGTTTTGGAACACAATAGTTTATTAAATTCTAACTGGCCCCTAAGACTGCGGATATTTTTTAAAAAGTGATCAAATTTATGGGTTTTCCGGACTTTTGATCATTTCAAAAAGACAGATACCCAGGCCGCTCAAAGCATTATTGAATAGTCATTTGATTGCAAATGGTTATCGAGAATTATCCGCAGTCTTAGGGGCCAGTTAATATTAAATTGATTATATTTAAAATATTGTTGCCATCGCTCTGCTCGTTTGGTAGTTACAGTGCGACTACAAAAAATTGGAGAAATTAAAATGAAAGTTCTCATCGCACTGTCCTTATTCGCGTCTTTTTCAACAGCGTATGCCGAAGATGGATTTCCAGAATTATATTGCGTCAGCGCTAAATCTTATCAAGATGTGAACCAAATCAATCTGTTTACAAACAGCAAGGGAACGCTTCGAATCAGCCTGCAACATTATGCAGTCAGCAACAATGGCGGTGATGCGGGACTGTTTGATACCAGCACCTTGACTAAGGCCCAAAATCTTCATTATGACAAAAGCACGGGTGTCATTGTGAACGAGGGAAATACAATCCGATTTAAATTGGAATCCGACAGTATATCGTCAGCCGAGGCGAATAAAATTTTAAACGCAGATAAGGGTAAGCATCAGGACCTCGAGAATCCAAGCGGGTTCAAGGTGGTATTCAGCAAATATTATCGAGGAACCATGCAGGGCTACAATTTACCGGCCAAAAAGGGAACCTGGATGGAAGACTTGGTACAAGCATTCAATGCTGGTGTGACCGAATACGTATGCGGTAAGCGTCAAGATGCAAAAAAAGCCGCCCCTTCCATTTTTGATGACAAGAATGACTAGGGTTCGCAGTTTAAGTTAGAGATATAGAAATTCGTTGGAAAGCGCATATTATGATGGTTTACTTTTACTTATATGAAAATAAGTTTAGCGCTGGTTCTTGTTTTGATGGGTTCGAGCAGTTTTGCAGAACCAAATTGTGGAATGACCCTGTGGTCTCAAGAAGCGAAATTCGTTAGTCCAACTTTGAATGTTGCCACTCAATCGAGACCTCAGTGGTTTGATCCCGGTATTACACCCGAGAAGCCAGAAAATTGTCCACTTCCTCTGGCGGGAATTGTGAGTGAGGCTCTTCCGGTTGCGACGGGTGGTCACACGTTTTTTAAGAATTATAAGACGGGCGGCAATCCTGAACGCGTGATCAACGTCGATAAGCAAGTGGTTTATGTCATCGAATGCAATGATGGGGGGTCTGGCTCTTTTTCTGTGGATTATGAATTTCCAAAGGGTTGGCAAACCATAAGTTACAGTGCTGCGAATCCTAGCGCTCCTGGGTCGTGGCCAACAATGGCAACGTATCTGAACTATCGAAATGCCGACATGGTGACTTCGGGCTTAAGTCAGGATCATTATTTCTTGATCGATATTTATGGCGCATTCAACTCCGACGGAGATGCTTATTTTCTGGCGAAAGAGTGGGACAAGAATTTTCAAGTCATGACCGATTTCCAGTGGCTGCCACCAAATTCCGGTATTGAAAAAGGCAAATGGACCGACGCAGACATCGCATGGCAAATTCTTGGGAGCTATGAGCGATAGCCATTCGGTCAAAGCATTCGGCACGATGTTTCATTTTTTTGGATTGGTGAAAAATAGGTAGTTAGATCTTTTGAAACATAAACTCGCCGGCCCGCGTTTGATTCCGGTCGGTGATGATCAAAAAATAAATGCCGCTTGCAAGGTTTGAAACATCAAACGAACGAAGGGCGGTACCATTTGCTTGAATGGTTATTGGCGCTTCAACCTGTCGGCCGAGTGCATCCAGTGTGGATACGGTCAGTTCTGTTTCAGAAACGGTGTTGAAAGATAGATTGATTAAGTCGATCGCAGGATTAGGATATACCTTTGCCCCAGTTAGAATTTTAGGTTCAATCATTCCAAGGGCTAACTGTTCTGGCTGTTCGAACCCTTGTGTTAACGCCGCCGTGGTCTGACGTTCTGTTCCAATCATCGTTTCGCCAATCGAAAAGGATAAACTTGTACTTCCAGATGATGTGTCACCGCCCGCAACACCAAAAACATGGCGTTCGATTGACTGCGCATAAACGGAATTGAAACTAACCAGGCCAAATGACATCAAAATTGCTACGGAATACAATTGTTGCGCTCGCATAGCGGCGATCATGCCACCAGTTGCGCGACGACTCAAACTGGTTTTTATTAAACGACATAGATTGATCCGACAAAGTGATTCTCTAGGTCTTATCGTGATTTACAATTTGAGAAAATAACTCAATATTTCCAGCAATTAAATTTTGCTGAGGAGCATTGAAAATGAAGCACCTGTTTTTGGCTAGTCTGTTGTTTGTTTCGATGAATGGTTTTGCGCAAAGTGTTCCTCAGGGAATTACATATCAAGCTGCCGCAAGAAATTCGAGTGGCGGTATCTTGGCCAGCCAAAACGTATCGGTTGAAATTCAAGTTCATGCCGGTAGCAGCACGGGAACGGTTGTTTATAGTGAAACATTTGCGCTGACCACGGATCAATATGGATTATTCGCGCTAACCGTTGGTGCTGGAACGCCAGTGATCGGTGCCTTTTCCGGAATCGATTGGAGTGCGCAAAACTTTGTGCAAGTCGGGCTCGATCCCACTGGTGGTTCAACCTATGTCAATATGGGAACGACTCCATTGAATAGCGTCCCTTATGCCCTTTTTGCACAAAACGGGTTTAGTCAAAAGGTTGCGTTCTCTGTGTTAGGCAGTGGGCTAGGGCAGTCCCTGACATATGCAAACACAGCTTTGACATGGTCGTCCAAGGATTACGACATTACGGATGGCAGTGGTTCAAATAATTTTGATCTTGGCAGTAACACGTTCACTGCGCCTAGCGCCGGATTGTATGCATTTAGTGCAAGCGTCGATTTTAGCGCAGGATCGGCAGAGTCGATGATTTTATTGAGTTTGTTCAAGAACGGATTAGTTCAGATTCCACGATTTTCGAAATGCCAAGGCGCGGCCGGAGCGAATCTCGCATGCGTTCTACCGGCCGCGCCCATTTTGCTGAATGCCGGGGACACCATTTCACTTGGAGTTTATTCAATCTCGGTTAATTCCGGAACATTTGTAAATGGTGCTGGCGCGAATGGATCGTGGTTCAATGGGTACAAAATTTACTGATTGATTTTAGTGGAGATGTTTCACGCGTGAATTCCGCCGATTGGCGCAGCGGATTTTTTGTCCCACCAGAACGCCGAGTATTCCTTGGACGTTGGCGTGAATCCAACAGATTCGTAAATCTTGGCAGCGTGATAGTTTTCATCCGCGACCATCACCAGATGAGTGCAACCCATTTTATCGAAGGCGTATTTTGCGCTTTCGTAAACTAACGTGCCGCAGACGCCTTGCCTGCGGAAGTCGGGATGGGTTTCGACGGATTGGAAACGCCCGATGTGACCTTCTTGGTAAACGCCCAGGTCTCCAACTAAGGTTCCGTTGATGAAGGCTCCGAACCAGTGCCCTAGTCCTTTCTCAGACATGGCTCGATAGCGAGCCATTTGCTTTTCTTTGAACTGGCGATAAGATTTTTCGTCGTATTCGGCGGCTTTCGAAAAAATCTGTGCTTCGGTTACTTCTTTCCACTCGGTATCCGTCATGATCGGCCGCACTTCAACTTGAAGATTGGATTTCGTGGGCGGATGAACCGAGAGTGCGGTTAACACGACCGAGAAATCGACTTCAAAACCTTCCGTTCTCAGTTCCGTGACATCGCCTGTGCCCTCAGACGGCGAATCCCAAAGAAACGTGAAATGCCGAACGGCTGGAGTGTCTTTGAATTCACCGCGAAAGAGCGTTTTCCATTTTTCAAGCGAGCCAAGTCTTGGTGCTTGGAAAAACAAGAGGAGATTACCGAACATGAAACCTGGATTGGAGGGAGTTTTGACAACGAGATAGTCGTTGCGGTCGAGTACGATCCCGTCAAAGTGATGGAAAATCATTTCTGTGCGAAAGCCAAGCGACTGGGGGCGATCGTTAGTCTTGTTCTGTTTCATTGTGAAAAGACGCATTTATTTTTATTCAGATTCTGCCTTTAGATTTCTTGGTGCAGCGTACTTTGAGTTTTTCAGGGGTTGCTCGCTAAAATTCGCGTCCTGCGAATTTTGGGTCCGCTGGACCCACGCTGCGCTACCCATTTTGCAACTTCCAGTTGCAAAATGGGGTGCCTGGATCTCTATCTTAATGAACCAATTTTAGTTCCGTTTGAGGTCAAAGTTTTCAATACCCCACGGCTTCGCATTAAAGATCCTAACTCAAAGGATTCAAAAAAGAAAATGTCGATCACGGATCAAAAATTAGCCGAAATCGTGCGGGAATGTATTGAGGTCAGAAAGCTCTCTTTGACTGAAACCGTGTTAGTACTCGGAGTGTCTCCGACACCCATCCGCCGCATATGTCGAACCCTAAAAATTGGGCGTTATCGGGAGCAAATTCCTTCGGACATTCGTTCGAAGTCATCGCAGGTGCCTTACGGATGGAATTCGGTGAATGGATTTTTGGAAAAGAATCCTGGGGAATGGATTCACGTTGAACAGATGCAGCAATTCCGTTTGGAAGGGAGAAGTTTTCATTGGATCGCGGCAGAAATGGCAAGGCTTGGGGTTAAGACGAAAAATCGTGGAAAGTGGTTTGCGAATACGGTGAGCCAGATTTTGAGGTTTAATTTCACTCACTTTCCCACAAAGACAAATACTTGATTTTAAATACATAGTGTTGTACACTATATAAAGAATATGGCTCAGTTTGAATTTGTAGAATGGTTAGTTCAGTGGTTGATGAACCAGGATATTTTTGAGTTCGAATGGGATGAAGGCAACTCCACAAAGAGTGCTGTTAAGCATGGAATTGAAGTCGAAACAGCGGAACAGTTCTTTCAAAATAATGACTGCCTCGTTCCACTCGGAATTCAGGTTGCACCTAAAGCAAATGAGCCACGCTTTGGTGCATTAGGAATGGATTTGTTAGGAAATCGTTTGTCCGTTTGTTTTACAATTCGAGCTGGAAAAATTAGAGTGATTTCGATTCGTCCGATGAGCCAAGTGGAAAGGAAAAGATATGCCACGCTACGTGAAAAATGAAAAAGGTTATGAAAAATCATTCAAGGCCGATTGGAAGGCCGTAAAAAATGGACTTAAAAAAGTCCGTGCAGAAGCGGGTGAACCGAAGAAAGTTCCAACGTCCATCGCGCTTGATCCACGATTTGTAGACGAGCTTAAAAAAGAAGCTACGTCTCGTGGGATTCCCTATCAAATCTTGATGCGAATGTTTATTATTGAGGGGTTTCAGAGGATGAAGAAGGCAGGGTAGAAATGTTGCGGAGAATCCACCAAAAAATATCATCACAATCAAACAAGAGGAAAAATAAAATGCATTGTTTAATAAATTTTGTATCAGATCCCAAATTTATTATTCCTGTTGCAATTTCACTTATCAGCTTATTTTGGAGTTACTATAATCAACAAGCTCAAGATAGGCGCTGGGAGATTTTAAATCGCGCCAACGTCGAATTGACCAAGACAAGATTCGTACTCTCGAAAGGTTTTACCGCAGAAGAGGCGAATCAAAAGGGGTTTTGGGGATATAACTTGTCATTTCATCGGGACGATTCCGATAACTTATATAAAATCACATCTACTTTAGCTGCGTTTTATATGGATACAAAGAAACCAATCCATGGGTTCAATTCAGTGTTTAGACTTTCGGAAGCCCTCGAGCAACTAAAAGCCAAAGGGATCAATAACAATTATATTATTTTAAAACATTTCGTTGTGGCATTTCAGTTCGAAAATTTGGGTAAAACAGATGCTAATAACGTAAAAATAAAAATATCAGTTGAAAATCCAAACGACAAAGCTTGGCAAGATGCGTTTGAACAAATAGATGGAACCGATCTCACACCTGGAGTACCAATATATTCGAGAGTTGGCTACAATTTACCGCTCGATATGCCTCACCCTTCAAACATAAATTATAAAATTGAACTGTCTTACAAGGATGATAACAACAATGAATATCTCAAAACCTTCAAGACAACATACGATAGTGAAAATAACGCTTGGTCATATAAAAAGGTCATCTGATTTTTGATACGAGCTGATCATATTCTTTCGAGAAAGTCATTAAGACCTTTAGAAAATAATTCTGCATTGCAATACATCTGCTCAATAACTCGACAATCATCGATATTACCGGCAACATATTTCAATTTTCCTCGAATACTCTCTAGAGCTTTCGCTACAAAATAATCGTCACCTTCATCACGTATAGGTCTCACTCCTACCATCACTACATTTTTAGCAGCGGTTAAAATCTGAAGTGATTCCCTTCTCACCATTTCAAGTGTTTCTTGATTTAAATCGGACGTCTTTCCCTTCGAGTAATTTGCAATTACTGGATCGCTGATAGAAGCAGAGTTAGCGATCGACAGAATATTTTCCACCCCATTTGGGCACGCCATAACTATCGGAAGTGTCGGATTCATATTTCCTGCTTGATCATGAAAATACGTCGTTGGCAACCCTCTGTCATCAGTTGGCAATGGCTCGTGATGATAAATTTTATGGTCAGAATGAGCAAAAAAATTAATTGATCCGTGTGGCTTGTAAATTTTGATACCACTTAATTGAGTCTGATCTTCCTTAAAGCGAAAACGAAAATGGGGATAAAAAAACCCAATGTCATTTCGAATCAGCGCCTGTTCAAACAATAAATCATAATTTAATGAGACGACTGACCATTTTTCATTCTTGAAATTTAGCTTTGTGATCAATTTATCGTATCCGTCAGCTTGATTTCTAAAGCCAAGATCCAGATTGGAACAACTTCTAATATATGTTCGACTTCCGATATCTGAAAAAGCGATCAGCAATAGTCTGTTTAACTTTAAACGATCCTCTCTAGTTAGGCCTGACATCAAGACTTCAAAATTTTCATCCTGTAGATTTCGATTAATAATTTTCCGGCCTTCTTCAAGTTCGGAACGAAAATCTATTAAACATGTTTCTTTTTGAAGAACCGGAACAAACTCTCTTAGCCAACTGAGCAACCCGTGACCCAGTGGAGGTAGCATTTTTTGTGAGATTCTTGCGCCGTAAGATGCACCCGCGCCAATAAAGATAACATTACCAGTGCTGTCAAAAGAATCGTTGAAGCTCATTTCAACTCAGAACTTAATTCACTAGAAACACTCTGCAAAGGAATTGTTTTCCGGTAGAATAATTCACACGAGGTTTTATTAATTAGGGTTCAGTATGTGTAAAATTTGGATCCTCTATCGGCTCAGATGTCGAACCCTCCAATCTCAAAAATTTTCTCCAAAGTTTCCGTGTATCTACAAAAATTTCGGTTCATGCCCCTTTGGTCTTCTGAACCCAAAACCACCTGGATACACATCCGCCAAATAGTTAGAATGATTTTGAAATATGGAATTTTGTATTTTTACATAGATTTTATTTAAAAATGGGGTGACCAACGGGGCTTGAACCCGCGACACCTGGAATCACAATCCAGTGCTCTACCAACTGAGCTATGGCCACCACGACAACACAACCGATCACAAATGGCTTGTCCTCAAGCCCTCAAACCAGCTGCAGCAACAAAGTAGCACCAAGATTAATGCGCTGCTAAATCAGAGTCAACGTCAGCCAAAGAAGAAAACGTCGGCACTAAAATCACTGGGGCAATGCATTTGAAACAAACACACTCCACAGGTCACGCACAAGCAAGTGTCCCCAACACGGCGCGGAAAATCATGCAATGCGTCACCCCCAGGCAATAATAAATTCAGTCAATCTAAAGGAAAGCAAAACATCAAAATAAGCGAAATCACCCACAAAATAAGCCGTTTTTTGCCGGGTCCAGCAAGACGCAATGCGCAAAAATAAAGCTTAGGTTACCTCGCAACCCAAGTCATTGACACACAGCCCATTCTACGGTTTTCTAGCGCCATGAAGAAGATTGCTCCCTGTTTCCTGATCGGCGCACTTGCGTTCGTCGCAACCCAAGCGCACGCCGGAATATTCAACTTAACGGAATTTGTAGACCAAGGAAATTGGTCGTTGGGATTAGAACCCGAAGTCGAACTGACGGACACTGCCGGAATCGCCGGAATGGTGAAATACACCTACGGTTTGTCGGAACTATCTGACCTTCAAGTAGGAATCGGGACGGGCACCGGCACAGATCGTTTTCGGGTCAGTTCTGCGTTCACATTCGACATCATTCCAGACATGAAAAACCAAGTTGGCTTTGGGATCGCTGTTCAGGGCGAATTTTTGAATAATCTGAATTTAGGCGACGCTCTTCAACTGCAAGGCATTCCTTACGTTCACAAAAGTTTCACCATCAAGGGCACCAGCACGGCTGATCCGTTCATCGCGCTGCCGATCGGCATGCAATTTTACGACGGCCAATACAGCACGATCGCCAGCCTGAACGTCGGTTCAATGTTCCGCCCGTCGGAAAACATTGCTTACACGCTAGAACTTGGGTTTAACTTAAAGGGTGAAGAAACCACGATCTCTGGCGGATTTACCTACTACCACTAAGTCACCGATTCCGATTCAAAACATGCCTGTGGAGTGGTTTCGTTCCATACACGGCATCTGTTTTGACATCGACGACACGTTTTCCAGTCACGGACAAATCCGGCCAGAAGCATTCTCGGCATTGTGGAGTTTACGTGACGCCGGGTTTCTGCTGATTCCTGTCACCGGTCGTCCAGCTGGATGGTGCGATCACATCGCACGCTTTTGGCCTGTGCACGCAGTGGTTGGTGAAAACGGTGCGTTTGTGATGGCGTTTCATGGTGGCAAGTTGCACCGAGTGGAAACCCTGGGTGAAAAAAAATCGCTGGCGGCGCGAAAGAAAATCCACAAACTGTGGCCGATTGTAAAAAAGAAATTTCCGAAGGCGCACCAGGCATCCGATCAAAGCTATCGCAATTACGATTTAGCAATCGACATCGGAGAAGACGTCAAGCGTTGGACGGACAAAGAAATTGATCGCTTAATCGACGTTTGCGAAAAAACCGGTGCACACGCAAAATTATCGTCCATTCACGTGAACGCTTGGTACGGCGATTACACAAAATGGGACGGCCTGCAGTGTTGTATCAAGAAGGTTTTGCCGAAGATTTTGCCGAAGATTTTGAAAAGCGCCGGGAAAAGTACTGAATTACCCCTAGAAAATTTAATTTACGCGGGTGATTCGCCGAACGACGAACCTTTGTTTCAGCGCTTTGAAAAAAGTGTAGGCGTCGCGAACTTAAAAAACTATTTAAGCCGCCTGAAATTCCCGCCGACGGTAATGACTGAAAATGAAAGCGGGCAGGGGTTTGCAGAATTGGCGCAGAAATTACTGCAAGCGCGATCGTTGAGTTCGTGATGGGAATTTGTTTGACGTCAATTGTCTTCGTTCAAGGAAAGGCTTGAATTCTGAATGGCGCAATGCTGTTCGTTTGATTCGTGTCTATAATTTATTTTTAATATTTGAACAGATCGGGAATATCATTAAATTCGATTCAAGATGAGAAACAAATGGAAGTATTTCGTTACGGTTTTATGGATAGCTCATCCGGTTATTGCAAGCGCAGCAGCAGGGGGCGATGACGCCACAACGCCCAATCCAGTGATCATGAAGTCACAGATCGATTTATCTGCCCCAAGAGTACTTTCGAAAAAAACGCACGAGACCTTGGCTTTGGCTTGCCTTCGATACAACTCCAATGGGATTTGTTCGAAATTTCAATATGCGTTTCGATTGGGGCCAAGGTCTAAGTGGTTAGGCGTAGGCAATCAATTTTCAAGTTTAGATCAAATGCGATCTTTTTTTGCAAACGAGAAATTACCAGAGGCTAAAAACGAGCGCAAATTTTCCAAACAATCCGTGACGTTAAAGTTTATAGAATGGGGCCAACGCGAGCACCATGACTTAGATGGGAATGATTTTTTTTGGCAAGGTCGATCGAGGTTCTGGATGTGGTCAGTTGGTTACGTAGCTGGATCACCCGTGAGTTCACCATTGTTGGGCCTTGCGTTTTGTGCGACCTCCATCGCTGATTTTTTGCAGGTTGTATTTGTGTATTCCTTCCAAAAACTAAGGGACACAATTAAAGGTGTCGACACCCGAAATGAAATTCGACGCGATCAACGGTTTACTCAAAAAATAACTGCAGAAGTTTTTAATTCTGAAGATGGTTCGAAGATTTTTCACGTCAGACCTAGGTTATTTGCGTCTATCATCCGTTATCTTGATCCGGCGTTTTACCAAAGCCAGTACCAAGACTCGAAGCCCGATCAGTTGAAATCCAATCCAAACGCACAAGGTCTGGCCGTTCAAACAATTCATTGAGTTCGTAATTTATCTCCCTTTATCATTTTATTCGAGCCGATAATTTATTTTTAATATTTGAATAGCGAAGGCATATAGTTATTACAGGCTATGGCTAAAAATATCAGTCTTTATGGTGTGTTCGCTGCGGTGCTTGTTCTCACTTCTTTTTCCGCGCTCGCAGGCACTGAACCCGCAGGTCGAAATGTGATTTGTAAATCGTGTTTCGCGGTAGCATCCCACATTGTCGTTAAGCAAACTCACGAAGCGTTGACGCTTGCTTGCCTAGCGCATGACTTGAATGCTGACTGTTCTCGTTTTCAATTCGCATTTCACGTTGGGACGCGCTCAAAGTGGATTGGCGTAGGCCCGAAGTTTGTCGGAATGGATCAAATGACTGAATATTTTACGAAAGAAAAGCTGCCCAAATTAGGCGAAACCCAATACAACCAAGTCGACGGTCATGATGAAACGACATGGGCGACTCTGCCCATTGCTCGTGAATTTCGAGGCGGTCACCGATATGCTGTAAAAATGGCCTCAAAAATTTTCAATTCAACAGATGAATCAAAAAAGATTGTGGTCAGTCCTCATAGCATGAAAGCAATCATCCATTTCCTGGATCCGTTGTTTTATGATTCCTATTACCTGGGAAATAACGACGCATTAGAAAAGCGCGCCGCTGAACAGATTCTTGCGAATTCTGTCCAAGAGCTACTAAAATAACGCAGTACTTTAACAACCATCAAAAAATTCCTGCAAATCCTTCGGTAACGGCGAATCAAATTCCATCACCCGGCCATCGCGTGGGTGCTTGAATTTTAAACCGGCAGCATGTAAGGCGTGCCTTGGAATCAGCAGCTCTTTTTCCAATTGCGATCGGCGCACGGCCAATTGAATCGCTGAACTGCGGCCTTTCAACGGCTGCGCCCGCGACACATATGGAATCGTCGGGCCTGGCACTTCAAAACGATCTTCGTGTTCGGCCAACACATGTTCAACAGCGCTGGTGACCAAGGCTGGTTCTTCGATCGGTTCCGGGCTGGTTTCGCTTTTGGTATCTTCGTCTTCCACGGCAGCCTCCAGAACCCCGCCTTCTAATAGGGCCAGCACATCATCGTCACTGTGACCATAAACTTTATCGCCGACCAATGGAAATCCAGCAATTTCGGCGTGGGCGCGAATCTGATGTTGACGACCTGTTTTTGGATAACATGCTACCAACGAGAAATTCCCACGCGATTCTAGAACCTGAAAGCGTGTCACACTTTTCAGCCCACCTTGATCTTCAGGCAATGGATACATTTTTAATCCAATCACGTGGCCCGGTATTTTTCCGATCGCTTGGTCGATCGTAAATTCACCGACCTTGGGCACGCCGTGCACGATGGCTAGATAATATTTTTCTGTTTCCCGTTCGCGAAACTGAACTGTCAGCTTTGCGCACATTTCCTTTGTTTTCGCCAATAGCAAAATCCCACTGGTTTCTTTGTCGATACGATGGACTAAATAAAATTCTCGTTCAGCGGCTAAATCGCGCGTAAATCCTTGGGTCTTCAGATGAATCAATAATGTGTTAAAAAAATATTTTCCAGCAGGATGAACCGGAAGGTTAGGCGGTTTATCTAAGACAATCATGTCGTCGTCTTCGTACAGGGTTTTGTAATTGAAATTCACTTCGGGTTCTGGTTTTTTTTGACTGATGACTTTGACGACATCGCCCGGCTGTAGTGAAAAACTGGGTTTCAGGCGCCCCATCGGTTTGTGGTGGGGATCAGCGCGATCGATTTGAATTGCGCCCGATTCAATCGCACGCTTTAAAGCTTCGCGGCTGCGGCGACGGTACCGTTCGGACAGAAACAAATCCAACCGTAAACCGGCTTGATTTGGGCCGACCAAATGACTGACAACATAGCGATCCGAATGCAGGGATCGTGTTACCGAAAATTTATCTAAGTCAGTTTGGGACGTGCTCACAACGGCTTAAGAATAACGACGCTTCAACAAAAAGGCGATGACTTCCTTTGCGCCGTCTTCGGGATAGCCGAACTTTTCCTTCATGTTCTTAAGGGTCCTGGCGGCCAGGGTTGCCCCGTCCGACGTTGTGTTTTGGGTCGAATCCGATCCATAAGCGGCCAAAGCCGAATGCATTTTTTGCAACTGCACCTTTTGGCTTTCGAAATAGTGTTTTTCAAGACGTTGGCGAATTTCTGGGAAAATTCGGAAATAATCCACGGCTTCGTTTTTGTGATCCAAAACCCACGCGCCAATTTGGGAGATTAAGTTTTTCCGGTACTGGTCTTTTGCTTCGTCACTGGACGGGGCCTGTGTGATCGATTCGAATTCGTGGATGACCGATAAGTCGGGGTCTTCCATGCGTCCTGTTAAAGAATTTTTAATTTTTTCTTTCTTTAACAACGTCGACAAATGCACGATGTATTTTTTTGTAAAATCGGCCCACTGGTTGCGTTCATACAGGCCAAGGGATTCCCGCACTTCGGCGTCGATGATTGCTGTGTATTCATCAAGCAGGACTTCGATGAAACCAGCAGCGTCGTGATAACCATCGACAGGGTCTTGTCTTAAGAAATCATATTCGCTTGTGCGTTGAACAAAGGCACGCAATTCATGCACAATTGCAAATACGGAAAAAGTTTTGAAGTCTGGATTCTGTGCCGCATCCACCATGATGGTTTTCAATTCGCGCGCGGATGCACCGGATCGGCCTTCATAATAAGGAACCGATTTGTATTCTAGTAGCAACTTGGTCAAATGGGGTTTTAGCTGCAGGCGTTCTTCGGTTGGCCAATGCTCGGGAAGTTCCCCTGTGTCCATCATTTTCAATTTATCGGTCGGTCGAATGCGATCGATTAAATAACGGACTTCGGTTGGAAAATTTTCGCGGTTAGGTTTTTTAAGGCGGGTCAAGGTCGCCCAAAATGCGATCGCCCAGTCGACATGGGGGACAATGGTTTTGCTGCCTGCGATTTGCGGCAAAATGGGTTGGTAAATCGCGCGTTCTTCTTGCACACGCAGCAAGTAGGGCACGCGGATTAATTCAATGCGGCCTTTGAAGCTTCCGAAATCAGGATATTCTTTGAAACCGTCCAATTGTAATTCGTTAGACGACCCGATAAAAATCGTATCCAGCGAAAGGATCACAGGCCCGACGTTCACTGTGGCCGTTTCACAAGCGCCTAGTAAATATTTAAAGGAATCGAGCGGGCGTTTCAGCAAATCGGCGTAATCGACGACTCCGCGGTTTCCATCCACCAGGTCACCACCCACTGAAAATAAATTGATTGCTTGCAAAGAAGTAGGCAGGGCACTGAACGCTTTGTTCAGTGTTAACTGTTGGTAGGCGGCGTCGACATGCAATTGTGGTTCGACGGTGACTAGACCGACGCGATAACGTTTGGAAAGATAAAACCGTTCGACACGAATGTGTCTTAAAACATCAGCCAGATTGCCGTGATAATTCGTCAATAGCGCATCGAAAATACGTTGGTCACGACTTGATAGTCCGCCCATTTTTAATCGCAGCGGTAATTGGCCATAGATCGCGTCGCCTAAAAATTTTCGACGAATTTCCACAGGCAGTAAAAGCAGCGGCGAATCGCGAAGCTCGCAGGGAATGACGCTTGCCAAGTCTTCTTCGGTCAGTAATGCGTAACTTTCGCCTTCTGATCGTTTTGGTCCTGAGGCTTGAATCCCTAAGCTGCCGCGGCTGATGCGGTCGATTGGAAACACCCATGAAAAGGTGTGCACAGCGCCTTCTAGTGTGTGTGAAAAGTCTTCCATTCCGCCCATCAGTGCTTGGATCAGGGTGCTTTTCGCGCTGCCATTTGGGCCGTGCAGCAGGATCAAGCGGTGGTTCACGCCAATTTGGGCATAGCTTTGTAACGTTTTGTAGATTTCAGTTTGAATCGATTCGTGGCCGATGACTTTATTTTCGAAAATTTTAAATCGAAAGCAACCGCCTTCCGGAAGTTGTACTGGGACCTTGCCGTAATAATCCATCATGTCGACCACAAATTGCGCCGAACCACGAGTCGCCTGAGCTGTATTTTTTGAAACCCACTCAAGATACTGGTCGTAGGTCAAAAGATTATGATCCTTTTCGAACTTAGCCTGAAATGGGCCAACTAAGTCTTTCACCTTCATAAATACTCCTGACTTTTTGAAGCCAAAGACTTCCAGGCCTCTGACAGCCAAATCTCGCCTTCTTGCGGGGCACCGATTAATTTAGCCCACTCTTGGTCGCAGACGCATAAAGTTTCAAAAAAAAGTTTGCAGTGGGCGGGGGAACGGAATCGAAATGTTTCGTTCGGGGAAATCGGGCCTTCCAAAAGCGCGCGTTCTAAGGGATGAAACAAAATTCGTGGATCTTCTGAAATCAGATTCCACCTGTAATTTTGATCAATGTGCTGGGGTTCTGGAAAAGGCAGAATGCGACGTTCTAATTTAACAGATTCTGTGTAATCCAATGGGAAGTGTTCTAAAAACTGAAGATGCAACGACGTGATCTGTTTCAGCAGATCCCCCCAGGTCATTGCAGGGGTTGTCCTGGACGAAGGATGCGGGTCGATAATCTGGATTCAGACCGCATGCGTATCAGTTTTTGAACCAGTTCTTGATCCTCGAAACTGCGTTGCAATACTGCGGGTTGTTTCAGTGGCTGCCCAGCGGGAGTGTGCTTTTTAATCAGCGACGGAGCCTTTAAGCTATGGTGAATTTGCTGTTCGACCTTTTGAAATGCGTCCAGCTGCAATGGATTGGATTCGCGTGGGGCCGACCGGTGGTCTTCCAGTGCGTGCCATTGATATAATTCTCGAGCAGCTTTTTTCAGCTCATGATCCATAAGTCGAATTCACCTTCCATGGTTTTTACGACAGATTCATCCCAATGATCCGTTCCAAAAATTCCAATTTTACGAAAACGAAACTGTTGTTGAAATGCGTGCAATTCTTTCAAGCAAGTCTTGGTGTTGTGAACAGAACGACCCGCGTTGTCTTTCGTTCCTTGGCCCAATACCAAAAAGTGCAGTTGTCTTCGCCCCAGTTTCATCGGCATGTACACGCGTTCAAATCGGCTGCCTGAAAAAACACCACTCCGAATCGCGTTTGAAAAACGTTGAATCAACCACCAATCGAATTCGCCGATTGCGCCTAGTAGTGGGCGTTCATCTTCAAAGCAAGCGACGACAAAGGCGTCGACTTCAGCGCTTTGCAAAATAGTTTCCGGGTGGTGATGTTGTGCAGTGACAAGGCCCATCTGTTTATATTTTCACGGATTTGAGGCGACTTTACCAGTCGTGACCTCAGGAAGTTTTGAAATCGGGTCTAAAACTCCGTTCAAAAAACTGGCGCTCTCGTCATTCCCGAAATGTTTAGCAAGTTCAATGACTTCATCCAACGTGACGGATGCAGGAACATCTTTGAAGTACAGCAACTCTGCAATTCCCATTCGCAGCAGAGCCCTTTCGACTGCGCCCACGCGTTCCAGCCGCCAATTCTGCAAATTCTGCACGGCTAGCTGATCTAAAATCGGCAAATTCTGCAGCGTCGTCAGCACCAAACGAAGCGCGAAGTCGCGCGATTCTTCGGGAGTTTGAAAATGTTGAAAGTGAAGAATCATTTCAGTGCGGATCGGCGTCGGGTCTTGCTTTTCTTTTTCCGAATCAAAACGAAAAATAAATTGAAATGCGATTTGTCGCGCCGTCGATCTTGTTGGGGGTAAAGAATTCATGTGTTGCCTTCGGCTTGTCCTTCTGGTGTTCCTTTTAAAGGGTCTTCCCCCAGAAATGGAAAGGCAAGGTTTACTCGATCGGATTCTTCAAATTGTGGGCTTTGCAGTTGTAGGTCGGTCACGAATTGATCGACATCCTGAAATTCTCGATAAACGGACGCAAAGCGCACGTAGGCGACCTTATCCATTTTGTGCAGGGACGACATCACCATTTCGCCGACAGACTTTGCCGGAATTTCTTTGAGACCAAAACTTTGAATCAATTTTTCAATTTGTTGCACCGATGCTTCGATTTGCTGGGTGGTGATCGGTCGCTTGTGACAGGCTTTTTGAAAACCAGAGAAAATCTTTTCGCGCGAAAAAGGCTCGCGGCGGCCGTCTTTTTTGATCACGATCGGCATGATTTCTTCGACCCGCTCATAAGTCGTATAGCGGCCACCACAGACAATGCATTCGCGACGCCTGCGGGTCAGGTCGCCCGTTTGATTGATGCGCGAATCGACGACTTTGGTGTCGAAAGAAGAACAATAAGGACACTTCACAATGCTTTATCCTATGGGCAATAGCGGAACACTGCAATAGAATGACGCGGCGAAAAGAGAGCAAAAATATTCAAAGAAATATAAGACTCTGCAATCTTCTTTGCTTTGGTCGGTATTCAGGGTAAACCATCGAAACATATGCCAAAAATGGAACCCAAAGCGGTACAAAAAGACCTGGAAAAAGGGATGGTTTCCAATTTGTATTGGCTTTTTGGCCCGGAACGCATGAAGGCCCGTGAGCTGACCCAACGTATTATTCGACGGGTATTGGGGGATGCCAAGGGTGAACTAAATGAAACCTTGAATGTTGAAAAATGTGACGGGGCGGAGTGTACGGCTGCCGAAGTGCTGGATCGTGCCCAAGGGATGAGTCTTTTTGGTGGGAAACGGGTGGTTTGGGTCAGAAATGCAGAGGCGCTAAAGGGGTTAGACGATTGGATGAATCTGGATTGCGTGGTTCGTCCGGTCGATGAAGTCGATTCGGTTTTGATTTTATGGTCCAAGGGATTTGATGGTCGAAAAAAGATTTTTAAACATTTGCAAAATAAAGCGGTCGTCGTTGAATGCACCGAAGTCAGCGAGTGGGAACGTGAAGCCTGGATTGAATATTTAGCAAAAAGAAAAAAAGTGACCTTGACGCCCGACGAAGTTTTGATTTTGCGGTCGTGTGATCCGTGGAATTTGGAAATCATCGATCAAGAAATTGAAAAAATGTCGTTGATTGAAGCAAACGATCCTTTGCGAGGACAAATTATATCGGGAGTGGGGGATTTACAGCTCCGCGATCGTTTGTTGGAAGGCATTCTGTTGCGCCAACCCGAAGTTGTTTTGGATCTTTCTTCGCGAATTGCTGATCAACCCGAATTCACGTTACCGTTTGTGGGGTTATTGGGGTGGAATGTGCGGCAGCTTCAGAACTGGAAGTTAAATCCAGGTGTCCGGCCTGCGCCGTACCTGGCGCGTAACTTGGAACGATGGGGACCGCTGTGGCCACAAAAAGATCTGACCCAGTTGGCGCACACCTTGTTTCGCATGGATTTAGCGATGAAAAGCACCCGATTGCCTCCGTTGGGATTGTGGGGGGAACTCGCTTTCTGTGTTTCGCGGGATCCTGCGCTTAATCGTTCGTCCGGTGTGACTTCGCAAAAGGGCGATCGACGATGAATCTTTTTTTTCGGTTGATTTACACGTTCGTCACGTGCGCATTTAAGTCGCGCATTCATCCATTAGCGGAATCTGTGAAGTACATGCGTGTTTGGCCAAATGATCTGGATTTGAATTTTCACGTCAATAATGGGCGTTTTTTAACGTTGATGGATCTGGGACGTTACGATTTGATTTTGCGAACAGGATTGTTCCGCGTGATGCTGAAAAAACGTTGGGCACCGTTAGTGGGTGCTGTTCACGTGCGGTACAAGTTAAGTTTGTGGCCTTTCGATCGGTTTCGCTTGCGCTCAAAGGTCATCGGTTGGGATGACAAATGGTTTTATGTGGAACAACGTTTTGAAAAACGCAATCGCACGATTGCAGTGGCCTTGGTGAAAACACTCTTTCGAGGTGAAAAAGGAAATATTCCACCGCAAGAGGTGTTGCGCGCGTCGAAGGTTTATTTGGATCCGCCCGAAGTTCCCGAAAAAGTCAGGATTGCTTTGTCTTTGTATGACAAATTGAATTAGTAGGCCGTACCTTTTGCGAACTGCCCCCTTTGAATGGGTATAGGGCATCGGATTTGGCAAAAAATCCAATGAGTTAGGGTTATTTAGATTTGGGCTTTTCTTGGTTACTGAATAAGTAATGTGATTTCAATGGGTTAAATTACGGTCGTGCCCACTCACTGGGGGCAGTTGTAGACCGCAATCAAAGTTCACTGAGTCGGTCTCGCGAATACTTCAATCTTTTACTCTGCACTGATTCAGCTGGCGGGCGATCGCGGGGTTTTTTCGGCGGTGACGGAAATCATCGACTGCTTGGGCAATCGCAACGGCAAGCGCACGGCGCCTTTTTGGATTGGTGATGCGATCGCGGTCGTCGGGATGGGCGATAAAGCCCGTTTCGATCAGGATGCTGGGCATGTCTGCACCCAATAATACGTAAAATAGTGCCTGACGGATGCCGCGATCACGCGCGACCTTTTTTAAATGCGCTTGGACGGCACAGGCCAATTCTTTTGAAGGTTTTAGATTTGCCTCCAGAATGACATCTTTCACAATCAGTTCGATATTCGATGTGGAGCTCGCCGACTTGACCTTGCTGTCTTTTAAGACGTTGTTTTCCAAGTCAGCAAGTCGCTTGGAAGAATTGTCGTTGGTCGAATTTAAAATATAAGTTTCGATTCCGTTCGGGACCAAGTTTTTGTTTTTAGGTTCTAGGGCATTCAGATGAATGGAAATGAAAATGCTGGCCTTAGCGCGGTTGGCAAGGGCAGTGCGATCGGCCAAGGATACGTCGTTGTCGTGATCGCGAGTGAAGACCGTTTCAAATCCTCGCTTTCTCAGTTCTTCCGCAAGATCTTTTGCAACCAATAGAGTGAGTTCTTTTTCAGTGACGGTGCGCGCGCCGATGCGAATGGACGCCCCGTTGTCGATTCCGCCGTGACCAGGATCGATAGCCACAACATAAGGTCGTTTTGTGGAGGCTGGGGCAATGCCTTTCTGTTGGTTATTTTGTAAGGTTTTTTGCTGGATTTTGCTGCTGGATTGACTCGAGGTGTTAGCGTCGTCGGCGGCGCAATGGCTGGGCCGGAGGCAAAAAGCGGCTCCACAGAAGATCAAACAGATTCCAAATCCGAGATAATTGCTTTTGAGTGGCAAGCGAAACTTCCGCACGACTAAGATGATCCCATTGCTGGTGACGCGTGTCGAGTGGGCATTGAGCGAGTTGCCTGGGTCGCGCGTGCTAGGAACGGATGGGGGATCATCATGAAGAAGCAGTGGGGATTGGGACTTGTTCTATTGTTGGTGTGTAGTCAATGGGCGCAGGCGGATTGGACGAACATCGATCCTTCCAGTTTTGCGGTTCAGGCGGCTCCGACACGTGGTTCGGCGGTTGATCAACAAGATTTTGTGACTCTTTACCAAGAACAGGCGTCGCGGTCGCAAGCCGATTGTGACGAAGCCACCGCTGAATCGGATCCCACATTTGAAGCTTTTTTTGGAACTGCTGCAGGTATTTTTACTGATGCTGAATATGCGCAAATGAGCACGCTGATGTCTAATACCATGACAACGGCCGATGGCGTGTCCGGACATTTTAAAGATATTTATCAGCGAGAGCGTCCTTACAAAGAAGATTCTGGAATTCAACCGTGCGCACCGAAACCGGGTGGGTATTCGTATCCCAGTTCGCACGCGACGATGGCTTCGACTGTAGCATGCGTGTTGGCTTCTGTTTTTCCAGCTCGACAAAGCCAAATATTAGCGCGCGGAAAAAGAATTGGTGATTTACGGCACATCGCGGGTGTTCACCATCCGTCCGACGTGGTCATGGGACAGGCGTTGGGGCAGCAGATTTGTCAAAGTCTATTGGCGGATTCGGGGTATCAATCCCAGTTGAAAAGTGCGGTTGCTTCGACTGTTGTGCCAAGCCCATAAGTGAGTGCTTCCTTTGGTATGCGTGATGATTTGTGGGGAATTCGCTGGAGCATCGCTAGTCGGATTGGTCCTTTTTGATTTTGTTCCATCTGATGACTTTATATCCGAATTCTAATGCGAGGGCCTCGAGTTGATTGAGGCGCAAGTATCTCTGGATCGCTGCGAGCGCTTTGCCGGGTTTGATCAAGCGTGACCACGCGAGTGCGCTCCAATATTTTCCGAATTTGATTCCTTTTTTTGCACCGGTCATCAGTTGCGCGATTTGTCCGGCCGCCAGCCGCAAGAATTTTGTAAGGTGGTCGCGAGAGTGGGATTTAAGAAGAATGTGGAGGTGGTTGCCAGCGTTTGCGTATTCCAGGATTTGGATGTGGTTTCTGCGCGCGAGCGTGTAGATTCGGGCGTCGACCTTGGCGCGTTTGCGGCGGTGACGCATGCTGAGTGGGCCTTTTGCTTTGCTGGACTTGAAGATGAAGTGCATCGGTAGCTTTGGGACGAAGGGCCTACCCGATTTGCGCCGACCTTTTTGTGCCGATCCACCATATCTGGAGTCGAAGGTGCGCTTGATGCCGGTGAGTTTCAGTTGTTTCAAGGTTTTTCCTTTGTTTGGTGTGTCCTAATGGGCATTTGCCGTGACCCTTTGTGTGGCCTTTTGCTTGTGGTCTTTTCTGTTGTGGAGCTGGTTTTGTTTCGTGCTGATGGTGTAGGTAGTGCAAAAGTGGTGCCGCGTTGTTGTGTGTTTTATGTGTAGGGCAATGCAATTTACTGTGAAGATCCGGACAAGACCATCCGAAAGTCAGATTGGAAATGGTGGCGGCGGAATTGATCAAAGTGAATGTGCGTGGGTTGGTGCTGTGCGGGTTGGGTTTGCCACGCCGGCCAGTGCTGTGCTGTGCGGGTCTGCAGTGTGGAGCGAGTCTGTTGTTTGGAACGAGTCTGTTGTTTGGAACGAGTCTGTTGTTTGGAACGAGTTCACTCCAAAAGATTTATGAGACTGTGAAGTTTCGGGTGTTTGATCGATCATTTTAGGGCGGGCAATGCAATCGAGGTCAGCCGGGATAGGGATTATTCAGTGGATTCAGATGGATGTGCTTTTTAGGACGGCGAGCGCTTTGCTGGGTTGAATCTGCGGAACCAGAACCAGTGAGCCCTCTAGCCACGGGGCAATGCATTTGCATCAGGAATCAATGTCCTCACTAACGGGGCGTCCAACGAAAGAATGCCCAACACTTTTCAATTGCCCCTCATAAAAGGCCAGCGTAATTTGAAGGCACATGGGCCGGACAACTGCAGCAAAAACATCAGACAAATCCAAAATCAAAGCTCGGCGTGCGACAAACAAGGTTACAGCGGGTCACGCTCCAACGACCGTCCTCCAATCCAGTAAAACTCCATCTTCTGCCGCCACGTCGAACCCTGCGTCGCAACCCGACCCCATGCAAGTAGCGTTTCTGGTGAAATGGTTTCGATCCCACCAGCGCGTGTTGCCTTGGCGGCCGTCATCCGGGCAATGGAATCCTTACGCCACTTGGATTTCGGAAATCATGTTGCAGCAAACCCAGGTCGCAGCCGTGATTCCGTACTTTGAAAAATTCATCAAACGGTTTCCTGATGTCCGCGCTTTGGCATCGGCATCACTGGACGACGTTTACGCGCTTTGGGCAGGGTTGGGTTACTATTCTCGCGCCCGAAATTTAAAAGCGGCCGCTGAAAAAATCGTGAATGACCTGAATGGGCATTTTCCGATGACCGTGCAACAGTGGCAAGATCTTCCAGGCATTGGTCCTTACACCGCGGGTGCGATTGCATCGATTGCATTGAACCAGCCGGCCGCAATCGTGGACGGAAACGTGGTCCGGGTATTTTGCCGCCTGCATGCCAAAAAAGGGGTTAGCCCAAAGCGTGAAGAAGTTTGGGAGTGGGCAAAAAAGAACGTGAATGTTGCCGCATCAAAAAAGCTTCAACCCCGGGACTTTAATCAAGCGATGATGGAATTGGGTGCGCTAATTTGTACACCTAAAAATCCAAAATGCATGGAATGCCCGCTCCATTCTTCTTGCCGAGGAAAATCAAATCCTGCGCTTTATCCTGAAGCAAAGAAAAAAACATGGAAAGACATCGAAGAAAATGTGATCTGTCTTTTAAGCGGCGACACGGTGATGTTAATGCGATCAAAATCGGGTCAGTGGCGACAAGGGCTGTGGGATTTACCGAATGCCGATCGAAACAAAATCAAACTGCAAAATAATTGGATCCCTTTGCACAGCGTGAAAGTAAAACTGATCGTGACTCAACACCGCATCACGCGAACGATTGAAACCTTTGAAATGGCAACGAAACATACCGCAGCAATCAGTCAGGTTACGCGTCTTATTAGAAAAACGTCTGATCAAACTGAAATCAATTTTTTCCCGATCGATCAACTACCGCCACACGGAACCGGGTTGAAGAAAAGTCTTCAAAGGGCTCTAGCGGTTGCGCGAACGTAAGAATAAAACAAAACCGATTCGGGATCCGACCGTAAGGCGGCCATCTCTTTTTTTACGCTTTGAACTAATTCTGGTGAAATCTTTTTCGCTTTTAACAAAGCAGGCGCACCGCTAAGCAATAAATCTGTCCAAAAATCCAGATACTGATCGCGTGATTTTGGAGTGCGGCTATCGTGGTGTTCAGTGATGATTTTAGTTTCAATGTTTTGAAAGCCGGCATGAAGCAAATGATTTGCCAGACGCCCGCCGACAAACGGATCGCCCTTCATATTCCACTGATGATCGTTGTGTTCGAACCAGTATTGCAAAATGGCAGGGCTATAAGGATGGATGTAAAGCGTGGCGTTCATGACTTCGTTGCAAATGATCAGCCCACCTGGTTTCAACACGCGTCTTGTTTCGGCTAAAACATCAATCGGATTTTGTACGTGTTCCAGAAACCAACAATAAAATGCGGCGTCAAACGTGTCTTCTGAAAAGGGCAGATTCAATGCATCGACTTCGACAAAATCAACGACGTCTTTTTTTCCAATAGATCGGATGTGTTTCCGTGCTTGTTCCAACTGGGTCTTGGATGCATCGACTCCGGTAATGTGCAGTTGCGGAAATCGTTCAAGAAGGATTTCTGTTTGTGCGCCTACTCCGCAACCGACCTCGAGTAGCTTTTTTGCGTTGGATAAAGGCAAATCTTGAAACACCAATGGTTCGCAGATTCTGGCTTGCCGATACAGGCGTTTTTGTTCTTTGTCGCTGAATCCGTGCAAGTATTCCACTGCCGTGCTTTGTTTTTTCATGATGATCCTTTGCTGTTGGCAATCTTTTGTTGTTGAACAGTCAACCACTGAAGTGCGTCGATTGGGCGCAATTCGTCGACGTTCATTTGTTGCATCGATTCAAGCATTTCTTCCACCAGTTGAAACGTCAGACCTGCGACTGATTGCGGGGCGACAGGTTCAATGGGGACGACAGGCGTTGCCGGCGTTTCGGGTGCATTCGCCGTTTCTAACTGAGTTTGAAATAAATCCAGCTGGTGTGTTTTTCCATTTTGTTCCAGTTCGCGAAGAATTTGCCAGGACCTTTGAATGACCGATGTTGGAATTCCAGCGAGGCGCGCGACTTGAATCCCAAAACTTTTGGCAGAAGGTCCTTCGGCGATTTCATAAAGAAAACGAAGCTTGCCTCGCAGTTCTTCAACTCGCATGTGAAAGTTTTTCAAACCACGCATCTGATTCGGAAGTCCAGTCAGTTCATGATAATGGGTCGCAAATAAAACGCGCGCATGAGTTTGTTGCGCCAAGTGTTCGATCGTTGCCCACGCCACGCTCATTCCGTCATAGGTGCTGGTGCCGCGACCCACTTCATCCAAAATAATAAAACTCCGTTTAGTCGTTTGATGCAGAATCTGTGCAAGTTCTGTCATTTCGACCATGAATGTGGAAAGGCCCTTTGACAACGCGTCTTGTGCACCGATGCGTGTAAATAACGAATCGATTGCGCCAAATTGGGCTTCGGTCGCGGGAACCGGGGCACCCATTTGGCCCAGCCACAAAATCAGCGCCACTTGTCGCATCAGGGTCGACTTACCGCCCATGTTTGGACCGGTGATAATCCAGATCCGATCGTCTAGTCCATTTAAGTCAATGGTGTTGGGGACAAACGCGGTCGAGCTTGCGACAGAATTTATTTCAAGCACGGGATGTCGGCAGTTTTTTAAATGAATGGAGTGGCTGTCATCGATGGTGGGGAAGCTCCAACCCGGTCGAGTAGACATTTTTGCAATCGCAATCCATGCATCCAGCAATCCCACTTGTTCGGATAAAATTTGTAGCTCGGATATTTTGCTTTTCAGTCGCGCGATCAGGCCATCAAACAACTCTTGTTCCAGGTTCTTACGGCGAGTCTCGGCATTCAATATTTCTTCTTCGAATTTTTTCAATTCCTCAGTAAAGAAACGTTCGCCGCCGACCATGGTTTGTTTGCGCAAATAATGTGCGGGCGCTAATTTCAAATTGGCGGTCGATACTTCGATAAAATAACCAAACACACGATTGAATTTTACTTTCAACGAGCTGATTCCCGTTTGCGTGCGTTCGCGTGTTTCCAGTTCAACTAAAAAACGATCACCATTTTCACAAAGATCAATCAGCTGATCTAAGTCAGTATGTGTGCCTCGCTTGAAAATACCGGCATCGCGCGTGTGAATCGGTGCGTCCTCTTTTTGCGTGCGAACAATTTCGTCTGCCATCGTCGCTAGTGCAGTGGAATAGTCACGAAGTTGCCGGGCTGCAACCGAAAAATATTTTGTCTGAATCGGTGGCAAGGCATTCGATAAATCTTCGATTTGTTTTAAGCTTTGTCCCAAAGCCAATGTGTCGCGTGGGTTGGCTAAGCCCGTCGAAACGCGCCCCAAAATTCGATCCAGATCGTAAACGGGGGCCAGCATTTTCTGTGCAGTCGTGATCAGCGTTTTTGATTCTGCAATGGCTTGAATGGTTTCTTGCTTGTGTCGAATTTGGCCGGGATCGATTTCAGGATTCAAAAACAATTGTCGAAGTGCCCGCGTGCCCATCGAAGTGGAACAAGTATTGATGATGTTGAACAGGTCTTCGCCGTCTAAATGGTGAAAGGTTTGCATGCCAAATTTCAGTGAGCTGGGTTCATGCAAATTTTTAGGAAGCTTCAGATGTGCCAGGCGTTCTACCTTTTGACTTTGGCAGATATAACGAACCAAAAGTGCTAGGGCGTGTTTCGCTGTTGGTTCTTCTAATAATTGGCCTAAAGCAAGCAATTGATACTGATCGCGCAGGTAGTTTTCCGCGCGCTCTTCGGTGACTAAATTGAAAGCAATTTCTTCGACTAGAATTCCGTCCATCGCATCCAGGGGTTGAATCAGATCGACAGGAATTTTTCCCATCGGATAAAGCACGTGTTTTACGATTGCCCAGGACGGGTCGCTTAATATCACTTCGCGGGAAGACGGTTTTGAAACCCAAATTTCGCCAGTTGCAGGAGCGCATTGAATCCATCCGTAACTCGATTTTTTTGAATCGTGCACGTATAAAATTGCAAGCCGCCCAGGCTCGACTTCGGTTGATTCAAACTGAACTGCCGGAGTGAATACACGCACAATTTTACGATCGGCGATTTTGGCCGGGCCGGTTTGTTCTGCAGTGGGATCGGTGATTTGTTCTGCGATTGCGACTTTTCGTCCAGAGCTTAAACACTTCTGAATATAACTTTGTGCGCTGTGGAAAGGAACCCCGGCCATGGGGACTGGATTTTCTGATTTTTTGTCGCGTGAAGTAAGTGTGATGCCTAGCAGTTTTGATGCTTGGACGGCGTCATCAGCGAAAAGCTCATAGAAATCACCCATGCGGAAAAACAGCAAGGCTTGGCCGCATTCTTTTTTGAGCGTCCAGTACTGGCGCATGACAGGCGAGTATTGTTCAAGATCATTTTCTGGTGATGACATGGACCCAGAAGGTTTACACCAGGGCTTGGCTTGTGGCAATCCGCCCGGTTACAATAGTTCGCATGGTAAAGCAGCTTGTTCTAGTTCGTCATGCGCATCGAGACACAGAAGTGCGCACGAGAGATAATGGATTAAGTAAGAAGGGACAAGCCCAGGCAAAGAGCCTTGTTTCGTTCCTTCGTCAATTTACGGATGAAGTGCCGGTTCGTGCATTGACAAGTCCCAAGTTGCGTTGTCAGGAGACACTGGCCCCGATCGTTTCGAAACTGAATGTCCCGCTTGAAGTAGACCTGCGTTTGAGTGAAACGGGAATTGCAGAAACGTCACGGCAAGTTCACCTGCGTGTGCGTGAATTTTTAGATGAATGGGAATATCAAGGTGAGGGGATTTGGATCGCTTGTTCACACGGAGACGTTTTACCGATTGTGAGCGAATTATTATGGAGTCATCCCATTTTCCTAAAAAAAGCCGCAGTGATGGTTATTGGAAAGGACGGAAAAAATTTGCCAGAGCTAAGATGGTTGGTGCAAAAAGTGGCTTTAATAGCGGGGGCTTGAGTGCGTGGGTTTTTGCTAACTGCCCCCTGTGAGTGGGCACGATCATGACTTAACCAACTGGAATCACAACGCTTATTCAGCCAGCAAGAGAAGCCTCCGGTCTAAACAACTTTAACTCAATGGATTTTTTGCCAAATCCGATTCCCCATACCCATTCAAAGGGGGCAGTTTGTGGTTTTCCCATTTATCCTGGCTTTAACTGACTGCTTCTGTCTTAAATGATTTCATTGAATTATTAAATTCGATGTGTTTAAATGCGACACGATTCAAGATTTACAAACGCAGCCCACTCATTTGTGGAAAAGAGGACACATCTATGAATAAAAAAACAATATTAACGGTGATCGGTTTGGTTTTAAGCGTGAAGGCAATGGCCGTCGAACCAACGGATGCTAATTTTTTATTCGTGTGTGGGGATCCCACCTATCAACCCGATTTTACGGCGGTGACCGGTGATTCACTTTGGAATAACAAAAACACCATCACCATTGACGACCACAGCATGCCGTATATTCAAAAGATCGAAATCACTCAGGTCACTCATGCAAATTATTCGGCTGATTACAATGTGACTGCCGATATCAGTAAATCAAACACCTGCATTGACTATAAGGGAGCAGGCAAAACCTTACCCGAGCTAACGACCTGTGATCCTTCTTATTTTGTGAACAGTGGTGTCTTAAATCTGGTCATTAAACCGATCGTGATCTTCACACGCAATAGTGAAGAAGATGCAGGGCAAACGGTAGGTTCGTTTACCTATTCTGTTCAGCAAGGCGATCTCAAGAAATCGGGGCTGATGCTTTGTGACGTGAATTTTTCGAATTTGAAAAAACTGCTCACTCCTTGAACTGGCACCTAAGACTGCGGATGGTCGCCTCTATCTACTCAAAATGAAAAGACTATTCAGTGATTTTCCGCAGCCGCCTGGTCGCTATTTCCATCGCGTAGAAAACACCAACCAATCTCCGTGCATTGTCGCGTATTTTAAAATCGATCCGCAATGATAGGGGCCAGTTCGTAATGGCACCCCTAAATAGTCCATTTTTTGGGCCACTGATTTTTAAGCGTTAATTGCCATAAAGCGCCTTCACTTTCTAAAGAGTTGACGCGTCGTGTCGATCTTGGTACTTCGTTCGGACCACCCAACAACGAAAGTCGTTGTGTGAGGCCAGAGATGGTTAAGAAGCAGAAGAGATAGAGGGACTTCGGTCTAGAGAGCCGCAGTTCAGAGAGTTGGAGAGATGAGAGCAATATTTTCTACATGGGTATTATGTAGCGCCGTGGCATTGGAATCGCTGGTGGGTTGTGGCCCGGCGACCAGTAGCCAGTCGCAAACGACTCCGAACGAAGACAACGCGACCTTCGACCAATTAAGCTGCGCTTATTCTCCATCTGTTGGTAGTTCTGCGTTAGATGCAAATCTTCAGCAAAGCGACATTCAGCCCGCGCATTTTGGAAAACTTTATAATCGTGCCTGGTTAAGTGGGGCACTTCCCGCGTCTTTAAACGAGGTGCTTCGTTACATTCCTGAAGCAGGAGTAAAACTTTTTACCGCTGATCGAGTCAGCCCGAAGTCTTGCGACAATCTGGGATCTGTAGCTAAATTTCCGTCCGAAATTTCAAGTTACTGGACCATGGCCAACCAAGGCATTGGTGACAGCGCCGGCAAGGGCAGTACCCTGGCAGGTCTTTATATTCCGCAAGGAACTGATCTGAATGACGGGTCCTTTCTCAAAGATGGACCGATGATTGTGGTGCGCGAAGATGTCGATCGTTGGACCGTCGTCCATGAATTCATTCATCATCTGTTTTATGTTGAGGCTTCTAAATCTGGATGGGATTCGACCGCTGCACATGACCAATACCAAAAAACAGTCGACAGCGCGCAAAGTCTTGACCCAAGTTCGGTTCACACCGAGGCAGACGCGCAAAATATTTCTGCTCAGCTTCAGACCTTCACGACCCAACTGCAGCAAATGACCTTGCACTACGCGATGGAAGAAGTCGCCGTTGAATCACTGTTGCGAGATGCCTATGAAAAAGGAAATTTCCCAAATGTGTCCGAGCTGTCTTATGAAAATGCTGGATGGTACATTCAGCAGAACGCCAAAAATGCACTGCAGTCTTTTGCTGAGCTTCGCGATTTCATAGGTCAATTTAAAGACGTCATGACTCAGGTCGCGCCGGACGTGGAAAGTTCGCTAGAGGCTTTTGTCGATCAGACGCTGAGTGCGAACGAATCCGAAATTAAAGCAATTCAAGCTTCTATTCCTAGTTCTGACGACAGCAACGACACCGTGAAACCCAATCGAAAAATCGTCGGGGAACAGATTCACTGTGAACACGAGCAAGACATGGAACAAATTTTGAAACAGTTACATAACCTCAATGCGCTTAGGGCGAAGAAGGTGATTCGATCATAACATTGTCAATCAGTCGCGTTTCACGGCCTTTTGGTCCCAATAATGCTGCAGTGGCGATGATTGCGATTGCAGACGGCGATTGAATGCCTGTGACGCCAAATGCAGAAGTTTTTTCTGGAAGGAGTCCTTGAAGTTTTTGAAGTTGGGGGACGGAACGGACTTCGAAGTACTGAACATGGAAGCCGAGTTGAGAGAGTGTTTCGATGGCACGCTTCTCGGTCGCGGCGATATCGGCACCGCTTGATAGGGCATTTTTCGCCGAGTTCAGTACTTCGAATAATCTCGGGGCGACGTTCATTCGATCGTGATCACTGAGGTAACGGTTTCGGCTGCTGAGTGCAAGTCCAGTCGATTCGCGAACGGTGGGTACCGCCACGACATTCAGATCCAGATTCAAATCTTGCACCATCTTGCGAATGACAAAATATTGTTGAGCGTCCTTTAATCCAAAATAGGCGATCGTTGGTCGCACAATGTGAAATAGCTTTAGCACGATCGTGGTTACGCCCCGAAAGTGGGTGGGGCGGGAAACTCCACATAGCGGCTGAGAAACACTGTTTTCTTCGACGTATGTCGAGTATCCATTTCCATACATCACGGTGTCAGTAGGGGCAAATACCGCTTGGACACCACATTTTTCCGCCAGGGCTAAGTCGCTTTCAAAAGTGCGAGGGTATTTTGATAAATCTTCGTTTGGTGAAAACTGCGACGGATTCACGTAAATCGAAAGAACCGTTTGTTGGTTTTCGCGGACGCTGCGTCGCAACAGTTCTGCATGACCTTCGTGTAATGCACCCATGGTCGGCACGAAACCGATATTTAGTCCCGATTGTTTGGTGTTGGCGGCAATAGAATTTCGCCACTGACGCATTTCTTCGATCGAGTGAAACACATTCATGGCTTCCGCCTTGGCATGCACCGATTCATAAATCCAATTCGGTCAGAATCGCTTCTGCAAGTTCTGCCTTTGTTTTCAGGTCGATGTTTTTAGGTTTTGTTTTATGGGACACCAACCAACCTTGATTTAAAATGGAATCAAACCCCGACCCCTGTTTTTCGACTGGGTTCACAAAAATATAATCGCAATTTTTTATTGAAAGTTTTTTCTGGGCATTCGAAACATGGTTTTCCGTCTCAGCGGCAAACCCAACAAGGACTTGATTGCGCGATTTCATTTTTCCAAGCTTCAGAAGAATATCTGGAGTGGGATGAAATCGAACGGGTTCTTGTGGACTCAGTTTCTTGATTTTCTGTTTGGATGGTTTTTCAACTTCAAAATCAAGAACGGCAGCGGAAGCAAAGAAAACATCCGAACCTTTGAACGCCTTGGTCGACGCCGATTCCATTTCTGCAGTGGTGGTCACGCGGGTGATTTTGGACGACAATGGCAACGGAACATCGGTCGGCCCAGCGATGACATGAACGGCATATCCCTTGTGGGCCAAAGCAAAGGCAAGCGCCGCGCCCATTTTCCCGCTAGATCGATTGGTAAAATAACGAACAGGATCCATCGCGCTGCGGGTGGGGCCAAGATTCACAGTCACTGTTTTTCCATTTTGCGGGAAACGCAAATAGGTTGCGATCTGTTCGATCATCGGTTGAATTTCAATCATGCGTCCAAAGCCTTCTTCTCCACAGGCTGTTTCGCCTGCATCGGGACCAAGAAATTGGATTTCGCGTGCACGCAAGGTTTTCAAATTCGCTTGGGTTGCGACATTGTTCCACATCGCGGGATTCATCGCGGGCGCAATCAGAATCGGCCCTGTGAACGCCAGAAGTTCGGTCGAAAGCAAGTCATCGGCAAGGCCATTTGCTAGACGGGCAATGCAATTTGCAGTGGCTGGCGCGACGACTGCAATATCCGCCCAACGTGCAAGATCGATGTGTTTTGTGCCGTGGGTGTCGTCCCAAAGGGACGTCAGACACGGTTCGTCGGTCAGTGTTTCAAAACTAAGCGGTGTGACAAAACGTGCGCCATTGGCGGTCAACACCACCCGCACTTTTGCGCCCAATTTTGTCAGCGTTCGTACTAAGTCGTAACTTTTAACCGCGGCGATCGACCCCGTTACGCCCAGTAGGATTTTTTTATCTTTAAAAAACGGCGTGTACACGCTTTCAAAAAAAGGATCCATCATAAAGAAGTTAGCTCCGTCGCGATCAGGAACGCACCTTTCAAGGTCAGGTCGCGATCAACATGGGTGATTTCTGGAATAAACGGCGCGATCAAATCAATTTTTCCACCCGTGCCAAATAGGGGCAGGGGTGCAGATGCAGACAAATTGAGTTCGCTTCGAAATTGTAAAACTAAACCTTGAACGGCCTTAGCAGTTGCCAGGACGATCCCGCTTAAAAGCGCTTCTTCAGTGTTGCGTCCAATCGCATGTTCGGGCGCGCGTAATTCGATCGATGGCAGCAACGACGTTTTTTCATGAAGGGCGTCGCGCACCATAGAAAGCCCTGGCAGAATGGCGCCCCCGCGGTAATGCGATTTTTCATCGACCGCACAAAGTGTAGTCGCTGTTCCTGTGTCCAAAATTAAAAAAGGCGGCTTCGTTTCTTTCAGCGCGGCTTTCACGTTGATTAAACGGTCGACCCCAACCTGTTCAGGTGCAAGGGTTGTGTTTTCAAACCCCCTGATTTCTTGACTTAAGATTCGATGAACAGGGATCGGAGCGAATGCTTTTTTAAGTGCGTCACTCGCGCCGCGTACAACGGATCCAACCACCACCTGAGTGATGGGGCTTGTCAGTTGTTTTTGAATGCGTTGGCCTAAACTGCTGAGCGGATGCGATCGCACGTGACCGCGTTGCAAAAACTCTGCGATCGGCGCGCCAGGTTTTCCAATAACGGCTTTCGTAATCGCAAAAGTGGTCGACGTATTTCCGACGTCAAGCAGCAGCCAAGTCATGTGTTCACTTCCTTTGAATCGGAATGGTGGGACCGGGCTCCCAGCGTACTTGAATCTTTTACCCGTTCAACATATCGGGAAATGGCGTCAATCGTTGGAGCACGCAGTTGCGCTGTGGGTTGCACAAATTTCGGCGTCTGTCCTTCGGTTAATCCCAGCAAATCGTGATAAACCAAAATTTGTCCGTCGGTCGCATTTCCAGAACCGATTCCAATCGTGGGAATGGAAAGTTCGCGCGTGATTTCTTCGGCCAACGTGGGCTCAACGCACTCCAACACCACGGCGTAAGCGCCGGCATTTTGAACAGCCTTTGCATCGCTTAATAGTAATTTTCGTTCTAAATCTTGTTTTCCGTGCATGCGGTATCCACCCATGGCATGCACCCGTTGTGGGGTCAGACCAATATGCGCCATGACGGGAATCCCGATACGAACCAAGGTTTCAATGGTTGCGGCCCATTCGCTGCCGCCTTCTAGTTTGACGGCTTGGGCGCCGCATTCTTTAACAAAACGTCCAGCCTGAACAACGGCCTCGCTGAGGCTTGTTTGGTACGACAAAAAAGGCATGTCTGCGACGATCATCGCATGTGTGGTCGCCTGCACGACTGCACGCACGGGGCGAATCATGTCTTGAACAGTCAGCGACAGAGTATCTTTTTCGCCGTAAACGACGTTATTCATCGAGTCGCCGATTAAAATCACGTCTACTCCTGCTTGTTCGCAGAACCGCGCGGATGGATAGTCGTAAGCAGTTAAACAAGCAATCGGCTGCTGTTGCGTTTTCATTTTTGCAAGGTCAAGGGTGGTCAATCTACGCGTGAGAGTCTGGGCGCTCATGGAGGCTACTTTCTGGTGTTGCACATTTGGGTGCCGTTGCTGTTTCTGATGTTGTGTGGGCCGAGGTACCGGCAAATGCAATAGCGGGTGCCGCGTTTTGAAGTTGTTGAACAAAGGTCTTTGACAAAATTTGCTGAACTCGTTTTTCTAAAACGTGCACAAGTCCAAACTGTTCTAGTTCGTCCCGCATCACCGTTGCGCCCGTTTTTGCAGAATCGCTAATAGCTTGAAAGGTTCCTTCCAGGCCACGTTCTTGAAGAACTTTTGCGATAAAACCAAGTTCCGTGAAAATTTCTTCTTGGATTAAACTGTCGGGGATTCCTGCCTTGGTCATCAGTCGTTGTGTATGGGATATCAACGTGAATAACCCACCACACAAAAGAAGCTGTTCTGAAATCAAGTCACCGACTGTTTCTTGCGCAAATGTAGCCTCGATCAAATTTTCATTTTGAAACAACAGGGCGGCTTGAATCAGCTGTATGGTCGCATTGTTTGCGGAGTGGGGCAGAATCGCCGCTTTTTTCGTGTTATTTTTATCAAGAACGGATTTGCGCAACTCGCTGCCAATGGCTTTCGGCGCGAACATTAGAATTTTGTGAATTGGATTGGGTGTCAGAAGTCCACTCCACATCGGATAGCCGCAAGCCAGCACGACATCGATCGTAAATGGTGTTTCTTTTAAATAATTATTGTATAAATCAGCGATCACGCGATCGGGTACCAACGGAACGACAATCGATTTTGGTTCGATTTTGTTCAAAAATTCAGAAAAACTTAAAACGGTGCATCCAGTCGCGGCAGCTTCTTTCCAATGATTAGAACCATCGCGCAGCACAACGCAAATGGAATGCCCCGCTTCCCGAAGTGACGGTGCCCATGCTTTTCCTTGGCCGCCCCAGCCGATTTGAAAAATGGTCATAATCTGTTTCCTGGTATTGCAGTCGTATGCTCTTGGTATTCGCTTACTACTTATACCATTTCGCAGGTTCCAGACCAATTCTATTCGTTCAATCCACATCAAGTGGTTTCGTTAATCCAATTCGATCTACTTGCGCAG
>Ga0206824_10044_pt1 | contig 40230 bp, 27 predicted proteins | sample Alteio_BWOrgCont_82_FD_152874 | JGI IMG/M metagenome (GOLD analysis project Ga0206824, IMG submission 152874) | Enriched cells from forest soil in Barre Woods Harvard Forest LTER site, Petersham, Massachusetts, United States -... | ecosystem: Environmental > Terrestrial > Soil > Temperate forest >...
TGTATACATGCAGCAGCTTCCGTCTCATTCATGATAAGAATGTCAATAGCTGATAATGCAGCAATAAGATCAGACTTTTGTGCAGTTATTTGAGCCATGCTTGGATTGTGAGCAATGAGGAGCCCTTGCTCTTTGGCATCAGCTATTAACGGTCGTAACAGGTGCATTGATTGGCCACTTAATGGACTGATATAAAGAACATCTGCTCCTGCTATAAGCGTTGTATCAATATCACTCAGCGTTAGATAACTATTTGCTCCACGTGCAGCAAATATAATGCGGTCCCCATCAGGACAGCGGAAGATGAAAGATATGCCCGTTTGGTGTTCAGCTATTTTGCTGTAAGCATCCATTATTGTTGTTACACATGGCAAACATGGTGTATATGTTTTTTATGAGAACAATATCTTCTTTCATCCAAGCATACCAGTCACCGTAGTAACTACTGTAGGCGCCGGCGATGCTTTTAGTTCTGCCTTTGTAGCAAGTATCGCACATGGCTATACCGTTGAACAGGCGTTGCGCTTTGGTGTTATTTATGCCGCATCGGTGATTAGTTATGAAAATGCTACAGATGGTATGTTAACCATGGATGAATTGATTACGTATAGTAAACACATTGATGTTAATTTGTTAAAAAAATTTTCACTCAATTAATACGTTACGAAACTGTATATGCATTGTATTGTGTGTACGCCAGCCAGCAGCATATTGATTTTTTACACACGCTAGAAGTCTCTCTTGCCAAAAACGTTCCTGCTCATCATCCTCTTTGCGCCATGTAACACCACCATACTTGCGCTCATACACAAACTGCAAATAAGCATTCACAATATCATACATCTCTTTAACAGCAGGCCGACCATCAAAACCAGTATCTGATGTTTCTACATAATAAAATTGTGGAATCTGGCTTGAATTATAAGCCTTAATATTGTCGACAATAAACTTCACCACCTCCTCTGGTGTAATTTCACGAATGGGATGTTCTTCTATAACAATAGGCGTTTCATCTGGCCGGATATGACTGTCAAGCCAATCCGTGATATTAAAAAGCCATTCGTGTCCCCCTGATTTTTGCTCATCAACCACAGGAGGCTTGGCGTGTTGCTGTTCCGTTTGTTCAGATGTTGGCGAGGCAGGCACCTGTTTATCTTCAATGACCCGTATCGCTGGATGCGGGTGCAATTTAACAGGGCGAGGCCCTTCTAGAGCAACCAAATAAGGTCGCCAAAACACCCAAAAACGTTGTAAAAGCGTTGGTTCTAATTCATCCATTGCAACAACATCCAACGATGGCAAACGGCAACGCTTCGCCAATAAATAACTCGTCAAACAGACCAAACAGGTAGAACCTATCCTTTGCCCTAAAGAAAAATCAGTATAACGATGAACACATAAAGCAGTCGGTAACGCCGGTAGCAATGCTAAAGGGATGCGGTTTCTGGCAATTAATGCACGCACATTGTCGATAGGATGTTGATAATGCGGTTTTTCTTGCCGATCTGAACCAACTATAATATTTGTATAAAAGAATAGAGACGCTATTAGAATAGCTTTCTTCACAATCCCCCCCTGTTCCCCTTAAAGAGAGTATAAAAAAAGATCGCCAGAAAAGACTAGAATTTTAATACTGTATATTTTTACCCTGTTGCATTGGCATACGGGTCTCATAGGCAAAGGCGTAGGCTGACTTTAACATAAACTCTAGCTCAGAATAGTGCGGCTTCCAGCCTAAAATAAGGTTCGCTTTCGACGCATCTGCCACGAGTATGGCAGGGTCGCCTTGGCGGCGCTTTTCTACAATAAGGTTAATATTGGTCTGCGTAACCTTTTCTACAGCATCTACCATCTGGCGCACAGAGACGCCATTGCCGGTGCCCAAATTAAAGACATCTGACGGCTTGCCCTGCAGCAGATGTTCAAGAGCGCGCCAATGAGCGTCGGCAATATCCCACACGTGCAGATAATCACGCACACAGCTACCATCTTTGGTTGGATAATCAGTGCCAAATAGTTTAAACGGCGCTTGAGAACGTGCCGCCTTAAAAAGCAGCGGTATCAAATGCGTCTCAGGCGTATGCTGTTCGCCCAAGCCAAACTCTGGTAATGCGCCAGCTGCATTAAAGTAACGCAATGCTATAAAATTAAGCTGATGATTAGCCGCAACATCGCGCAAAACATTTTCTATCATCAGTTTGCTCTGTCCGTAGGGGCTGACGGGTTGCACAGGGTGATCTTCTGTTAGTGGTAACCATTGCGGTGTTCCATAAACCGCACAGCTTGAAGAAAAAATAAAATGACGGACATTATGCTCAAGCATCGCTTCAAGCAGCGTGATTGTTTTACCAACATTATTATTATAATACTTAAGTGGATCGCGTACCGATTCACCAACTTCAATAAACGCTGCAAAATGCATAACTGCTTTTATTGCGTGTTGCTTAAAAATAGTTGCCAAAAGAGCTCTATCTGCAACGTCACCCTTAATAACCTGCGCCCATGCATGGTTAAACTGCTGATGCTGCAAAAAATCATCAAGGATAATTACCTTGTAGCCTTTTTGTGCTAAAAAAAGCGCGGCATGGGAACCAATGTAGCCAGCACCCCCCGTTACTAAAATGGTAGGAATCATATCAATCTCTGCTTAAAAAGTTATGCCAAATCTTCCCCAAATCATCCATTGCTGTAATGCACTATTGTCTGAAATCATGTCATACGAAAAACCAAACCCTACATAGCGCGGCAACGTACAACAACCCCAATGATAACTAATTGCGCCATACAGAGTATGTACAATGGTAGCAGGGTGAGCCGCTGTTGTTAAATCAAGATCACATTCACGAATCGGTTTATACGTCTGCGTATCAGTACCAGGAATGTTATCATTGCGTACCCCTTGGTAATCATTAATAGTTGCTCTATTGCGACTGACCCCCTTATTAATAAATTCATTATCATTATTAATAATAGAGGCAATTGCTGGACCCTCTTCCCAAGGACATGTTAAACAAACATTTTCAGCTTGACGAGAGAAGAAATGGTAGCCAGCTTCTGCGCGTAGATTGGGCTGTTCGTACGCAAACGCTATATTAAGGTCTCGCCATGTGCCTGGTGTTACCCGCACTTCTTGGGTAAATACGTTTATACCCGGATGTGTATCGGTCGTTTTACTATCTAAATAAACCCACATGTACCGGCTCCATGATTTATCTTTTAAATCAAATGAACGAATCTGTGTATTACTTAATAACAAGGTACCTGCGGTATCTAATTCCCAATAAATTGCTTGCTCACAATTGCGCCAGATTCTAAACGCTGTCGATGCACCAGAAAAAAGACCTGGGTGCCCGCAGTTGCCGACGAGTGGTTCAAAGATAAATTCACTTTTTGGTTTATTACTGGTTGGTATGTAGACACCCCAATAACTACTTAACCTACAACTCTCTTGATTTAAATAGGTGTAGCCAAGCTCAAGTTGAATATCAGCAATACCAACTTTAGTTTGTGCTCCATCAATTTTACCAAAATTCCATGAGCGTTGCTGAAAAGCTTCTGTCATATTGCCAACAAAACCCTCTGGCACTTCAGGGTCATCACCATCAGGGCCACCTTTGACAATAATCTCTTCTACCATATTCATCTGTGTTTTTACCCACTTAATAGGCAGAACAATCTCAAACCACCAGCCCTTATCATCATAAGGAGATAGATGTTGATGATAGGTAAAACAGACGCCTGCAAAGAGTTGTTGTGGTTTAAAGGCCAATTTGCTTTCAAAGGTATATTGGCTGAGCTTTGGCTCTGCCGGCTCACCAAGCGTATATAATGATGATGTTAACACCCCAAAATAATTAGCAATAACATCAGCTTCTTGCGATTGGACTGCTGTAGATCCTAGTTCACCCGCAAGAAGGGTAGACTTTTGAAATGGCAAAAAATACTGAGCAATATCTTGTGGGTTTGCTGAAATACCACCGATCACAAACGCCGTGAATGATTTTCTATGATCTTTGCATAAAAAATAATGATCCGTCTTCATCGAAGTTATTTCGGGCGATGTTGGACGAAAATTTGGAACCGGTATAAAGGTAGTTTTGTCAAAAACAATAGCACCGTGTAAAAAAGAACCTATGAAGACCAACGCAGCTATTAACCGTGCTTTCATGTTTACCACCTTTCATTTTCATCATTGAGTCGCTTCATCCTTCCAGCCGTCGCTCTTCCAGCTATGGCCGGCAGGCGATACAATTTTTACGGAATCACTCTCGCCATTCGCCTTGCATCTTTCACAAAGGCTGCAAGCGAGATCGAAGATCGAGTCGAATGCATCATTTGAAATTGTATCGACCTGTCCGCCGAAACTTTATGTGAAGGCGGAACCATGAAGCACAATCTAATACATATTTTGAATAATTCTAAATTAATCATACAAATTGCCAAGCTTATAAGAGGCTGTTAGAATAAATATAAAAAATTTTTTATGAGTACCATGGAAAATCTTAATCAAGACATCCAAAATAAAGCAACATTTGTTAATGATGTAACAACTTGTGTGGAGCATCTTAACAAACTTCGCCATGAAATAGCAGCAGTTATTGTGGGCAATGAAGAGGTAATTAATTTTACGCTCATCGCAATTTTATGTAACGGTCATATTTTATTTGAAGGGCCGCCAGGCGTTGCTAAAACGACGCTTGTAAAAACCTTGGCTGATGCTTTAGGCTTGCCTTTTAAAAGAATTCAATTTACGCCAGATCTTTTACCAGCGGATTTGATTGGCACGTTAATTTACAATCAAAAAACGCAGGAATTTGAAACACGCAAGGGACCTATTTTCTCTAATCTCATCCTTGCTGATGAAATTAATCGTGCGCCTGCCAAAGTACAAGCAGCGCTTTTGGAGGCAATGCAAGAGCATCAAGTTACCATTGGCTCTACTACGTACAAACTTGAGCAGCCATTTTTGGTATTTGCTACACAAAACCCATTAGAACAAACGGGAACCTATGCGCTGCCAGAAGCGCAAATTGATCGCTTTTTGTTTAAATTAATAGTTCACTATCCTTCTATTGAAGAAGAACGCGCAATCGTCATACGCTCCAAGCGCCACCATGCAGTAGCGCAAATTCTGCAACCTTCTATTATTTTGCAGGCGCAGGAGCTTTTACAAAAAATTTATATAGATGACAGAATTATTGATTATATAGTGCGCATTGTATTTGCAACCAGAAATCCTAGCGCATATAATATACATGAAATTGAGCAGTATATTCAGTTCGGTGTTTCGCCACGCGCCACGCTAACCCTGGAACGTGCTGCACGAGCACATGCTCTGCTAAAAAATAGACATTTTGTTATACCGGATGATGTAAAAGCTGTAGCATTAGCCTCATTACGTCATCGACTATTATTGAGCTATGAAGCACAAGCAGATGCTATAACTGCGGATGCTGTCATTAAAAAAATCCTCAATACAATACCAGTACCCTAAGGACCGGTCAGTAAATACAGACGTGATAAATAATAAAAATAAATAAAAAATAGCCTGTGAGCGGCTTGACAAAAAAAGGAATGCAGGAGTATGGTTGGTGAGTACGTTACGAAAGAGAGGCGTTCATGAAACAGCCTTTGTGGATACTCAATAGCATACTTTTAGTAGTTCTTTTTATTGTACTATTATTTGTAGTACATAGCACTACGAAAGTACCACCAAGAGCTTCAATAGTACCAAAAGAGGAAACGGCTTCTAATAAAAAAGAGGTTACCTCTGCTATTAATGTAGACGTTATTTATAAAAATGATCTTTTTAACACATTTCAAGCGCCACGCCCGGTTAAAACTCAAAAAACCCCTTCTGTCAGACCTATGCCACAACCACCTCGACCTCTACAAACAACTATACCAAAAGCACCGACGCCACAATTTTTAGAACCATTACCACTAACCTTAACCGGTGTTATAACTTTCAATAACAAAAATAAAAGCCGTGCTCTTATCGTGGATAATAAGACTCGACAAGAGACGATGTATAAACTCGAAGATGAGATTGAAGATGCTCAACTTATTGGCATCTTTAAAAATAAGGTAATCTTACTGCGCTCGAATGGACAACAAGAAGCTATTTTCTTAAAAGATGATGGTAGCCACATAGACAATCCAAGCCTGAAGAAAAATTGGGATCTGATTGTTAAACCTCTCCAGCAACATCATTATCTGGTGAACATGGATGAATTTAGTCATAGCGTCAAGACACTTGGTGACTTTATTTATACATTTAATCTTGCAACAGCAATTAATCAAGGCAAAACAATCGGTCTGCGTGTTGGTGCATTGGATAATAACTCATTACCGCACGCTATGGGTATTGTATCTGGCGATGTTATTACTGCAGTTAATGGTATTCCTGCAACAACGCAAGAAAATCGTTTAGCAATGTATAACAAGGTCATTTCTCTGTCCAACAACGATATGGTGACGGTATCATTGTTGCGCAACAACAAATCATTAGCATTGACATACGCGCTCTCAACAAAAAATTTGCATGCGCCTGTTACGTTGGCGGATATAGAAAAAAGAGAAGCTGAACTACAAGAAAAAGGTTCTGACACGATGATGAACATAGAAGAAGAAGCAAAGAAATTTGCACCAACCTTAAAAGATATTAAACTACGAGATAAGCAGCACATTTTTCAGTATAAACAAACAAAAACGCAACCAATAACGGAAGTACTTGAGTAAACTATGATGATCCGACGATCATTTTTTTTCCTCTTAACATTAGCCTTCTATTGCCTACCAATAGTTGCTGGTGAATCATCTACTGAAGCTGCTCCTCCAGTAGAACAACGAGGCAGAAAATCTCTTGCACAAATGACCGATGATGTTCTTAAAAAACAAGAACCGCAGCCATTAGCGCAACCAGCAAAGAGCGCGCTCCCTAAAGCTGACGCGCCAAAAGAAGAGACCGCAGACAAGCCGTTACCAGTCAGTCCTGTTCAATCGAAACAAATAGATTTATCAAAGGCAGCGCCTGAGCAGAAAAAAACAACCAAACAAGAAAAAGCATCAATAGAGTTAAATTTTGAAAATGCTTCACTGCAAAAATTTCTTGATTATATTATGGGGCTTTTTGAAGTAACATTTTTATTTGATGACGGCATCCCTGGCCAGCAACAAGCGGCACAACAACCAGCGTTTGGTATGCCGGCACCAGCGCCGACAAAAGCTTTAACGGATATAAAAATTAACTTCAGAAGTCACCATGCTATGACTGAACCCGAAGTCTGGGCGCTTGTTGATCTCTTGCTTGAGACTGCTGGTTATGCACGGGTTGTTCAGCCAAATATTTCTCCAAAAGTATATAGAATTATTGCGATACCACAGGCAAACAAAGCAGTGCTGCCGACCTATATTGGTACAAGATTTGAGATGCTGCCTTCTACAGGACGCATTCGCTATGTTTATTTTGCGGTTAATAGCTCTATGGATCAATTGCAAAAAATAATCTCCCAGCTCAAAAGTAATAACGCGCAATTGCAAACTTTTGCCGATGCACGAGCCATTGTTTTAACTGATAATGCTTATAATATTAAATCACTCATGCGCATTATTAATGAATTAGACAATGGGGCATTGCCTGAAGTACTTTCTATATTAAAGCTGCAAAATTCTGATGCAGGGGATGTTGTTAAATTGTATGAAGCATTGCGCGGCAAAGAAGATCCATTCCGTAGAGAAGCTAAAAAAACGACGTCCTATTATTTTTCTCCTGATGTAAAAGTAATTCAAGAACCGCGCACCAATTCTTTAATCTTGCTCGGACCAAAGGATGCCGTGCGCCGCATTGAAGATTTTGTAGCAACAAATTTAGATACAAAATTGAAGAAATTACCTTCCCCTATTCATGTCTATGAATTAGAATACGCGCCTGCTGGCCAAATTGCTGATATTTTAAATACAGTAACCGCATTTGGGCAGGATACCGACGCAGGCAAATATGGCGGTGTGCGTAATGGTGAAAAATATTTCAGCAAGATGCTGGTGACTGCCGACACACAGGGCAATAGACTGCTGATCCGCGGTTCAGAAGAAGATTATCAATTAATCAAACAGACCATTAAAGAGCTTGACCAGCGGCAGCCACAAGTTGTTGTAGAAGTATTAATCACCAGCTTAACGCTTGATAAAACGAAAGCGATCAATTCTGCTTTGCATAATAAAGTACCCGGCAATGTTAACTTCCAAACAACAGGATTTGCGGGCCAAGGTGCACTTGTTAATACAACCGGCAACAGTGGTAGTCTTGTTACTAATCTTATTAGTCTAGCAACCTCTGCCGTTGTAGGATCTACCGTATTCTCATTGGGTAAAGAGAGCGTTTGGGCATTATTAAGCGTGTTACAACAGACCACAGAACTGAATATTGTTTCTAACCCATTCTTAGTAGCTACCAATAAGTACAAGGCAAATGTTGCTCTTGGTTCCACTCGTCGCGTATTAACAGGTAATGTTGTTGGTGGCGCAGACGCTTCTACCTCGCAGGTTGGTTCATTGTCTGCGTTATTAGAAGTTACTATAACACCGCAAATTAATAGACATGGTATCATTAACTTAGACATAGATGTTAAGATTGAAGACTTTACCAATCCGCAATCAAGCGATGTTAATGATCCAAATAACGCGAACAAAACTATTAAAGTTATTCATACAAATGCTAATGTGGCTAACGGAGAAGTATTAGCACTGGGCGGTCTGATAAAAAATACCACACGAAAAGCACAGAGCGGGGTGCCAATATTACAGGATATTCCTCTCATTGGCTACCTCTTTAAAAATAAATCTGAAGAAGTTGTTAATGATAATCTTTTGATATTTATGACACCAAAAATTATATCACCGTTGCAAGATCATACATCTTCTTATACGCAGCGCAAAGCTCAGTATGCTCGCGATACGTTTACTCAGATAGAATGTAAGGAGTCTCAACGTGACCCTATTTATCAGATATGGTTTAAAGAGAGGTATAATACGCCTGAAGATCAATTGAACCAAATGGTACCACTCCTTGAGCCTCAGGTTAATACAGATTGTGATTGCAATATTGTCAACAAGCTTCCCTTAGAACCGTTGCGGCAAAAAGGGCGCTGCTCCTTAATAGAAGCAGTTAAATGCAACCAAGAGGAGGCTGGTGGATGTTAAAAAATATTTTACTACCAGAACAACTTGGCTCTTATTATTTGTTTCCTAAACGCGTTATAGGTTTTGATATTCAGCATGAAGCGGTGAGTGCTACGCAAATTTATCTTAAGGGTAATAGCATCACGATTGAGCGGGTTTTGCATGAAAGACTTGAAGGAAGCGCCTTTGAAACTACCCAACAGCAACTCACTATCAACGCGCTCAAAAGAATTGCGAGCAAGCTTGATAAAGCCCAAGAATATCGATGCGCTCTGCCAAGCTCTCAGGTTATTTTTAAAGAACTCACCTTTCCATTTTTGGATTTAGAAAAAATTAAAATGGTTTTGGCGTATGAAATTGAACCGTTAATTCCATTCAGTCTTAACGAGGCGGTAATAGATTTTATTGTTACCAACCAAGATCAAACAAAAAAACAGACTACCGTGCTGGTAGCCATAACCCAGCCTTTTCATATTGAGGCGTATAAAGAATTATTTTCATTGGCAGACATCCCCTTAACCGTTGTTAATGTTGATATTTTGGCATTGTATGGTCTGTATGCCATGGTTCACTCCCAAGAAAAACAAAACTCTTTAGTGCTCTCATTTGGGTATGAAAGCACGACACTAGCATGTCTTGAACAAGGACAATTAAAAATTATACGCACCTTTGCTAAAGGGATACAATACTGCATTGAGTCATTGGCTCAACAGTTACAGATTTCTGATTACCAAGCAAAAGAACTTATTGAACGATTTGGCGTAGAACAGGGTACATCACAAGAGACTGCGGCGTTGCATACAGCATTTAGTGGCATTACCCAGGATTTAGGATTTACATTGCAATCATTGCCGGCGCTTATGCCTTCTTTGCATACTTTAAATAATCTCATTATCGGCTATGTATGTTTGCCTATTAAAGAGCTTCCTTCATTCTTAGAAAGCAAACTCAGCCTACCTTGTAGTTATTTTGATATTAGCCGCTTAGTACATAAAAAAAATGTGCATATAGCGCAGAAAGCTTCAATTAATGAACAATCGCTCATGAGTGTAGCAATCGCATTTTCGACAAACACAATGCCTGATTTTAATTTTTATACAACCCAAGAAACAAAAAGTGAACGGCGGCAATTTTTAACACAGTTTATTGTTGCGATTGCGTTATTTTTTGCCATTCTTTTGGCACTCTTGCTGCACACATCTCGCCAAACAGGAAAACTACAAAACGAGCTTAATAAATCTAAACAAGAAGTTATTGCCTCGCTCAAAGATACGTTTGCAATAACGGATCCTTCGACGTTACGTACCTTGCCTGCAGTACTTGCTGCAGCTAAAACTAAAGTTCATGAGGAAGAGACGTTGTGGTTTGCGTTCTCTAAACAAAAACGCATGTCATTGCTGCGGTACCTGCAAGAATTAAGCGCTCTCATTAATAGGCAGGAAGTTGAATTAAATTTAAAAAAATTAATCATTACCGAAACTTCTATTAGCATGCAAGGCAGCGTGCCTGACTTTAAATCGCTGGCGATGCTTGAAGCAGATTTAGCCAAATCTACACTCTTTAAAACAATAACAAGACCGCAAGAAAAAGATTTTGTTATAACAATAACATTAAAAACGCTCGATGAGGAAACTGCTTAATGGTTATTATCGATACGATTCAACATTTTATACATGGGTTGACAAAGCGCAGTTTTTATCTTTTTCTGGCCGGTATTCTAGCCGGCATCAGCTTAATTTCTGTTGTTATTGTGTACCGTTATTACACACAAACCAAAGCTCTTACCTTGCAATTGCGACGTTTAAATAAGGATAGAGAAGAGGCTCAACAGCTCTTGAGTAAAGATCTAGAAATTAAAAAACAACGCGCTATTGTTGAACAAATGTTTAATAAAAATAAAAATTTTAAGCTGCGTGAATATTTTGACACGGTCATTCATAAGTTGAATTTAGAACCTTATGTTAAAGAGGTTCAACTTTCCGTAAACAATTTAGAAAATGTGCGAGCAGAAGGGTATACGGAGATTAGACTTACTGCCAGCTTAACTAACATCAATATACAACATCTTGTACAGCTGCTGAATGAAATCGAACAAAATGAATTAGTTTTTACAAAACGTATTGAAATAACAAAGTCAGCAACACTTCCGGTTATTGACGCTGAAATCATCATTGCCACTTTACAACCAAAAGCTGAATAGGGTTACGCATGAAATACTCTATTATTTTATTTTTCTTACTATTTTTACCATATGCTTATGGATCAGATAGTATTTTTCTCAGTTATGATAATGTTGAATTAATCACCATTATCAATGATTTGGCTGCTAAGAAACAATTCAATATTGAGTGGCAACAAAATGAGAGCCGTCTTGCTCAAAAAATAACGTTTAAAAAAGAAGAAAAAGTAACTCTCCAAGAAGCATGGAATTTAATGGAGCTCATACTCAATAAATTAGGCATGAGCATTGTTGAGCAAGAAAATTCGCATATGATTATAAGCAATAAAACACTTCATCAAGAGCCTTTGCCTTTCTATATTGTCTCCCCATCAGCACTTCCAGCTACTGAAGATAAAATTCGTTATCTGTACTATTTCACTAATGTTAATATAGCCTCAAGCCCAACAGCCCAAGCAAACTTGACAGCATTACTCAAGGATATGTTGCCGTCTGATGTACAAAATAGCTTTATTCTTGACGGCACTACAAATAGTCTTCTTATTACGGGTACTGCAAATATTATTAAAGGGCTTATGCAGGTTGTTCAAGCCATTGACGTGACGGGGTTTAATGAATCGGTGGCCGTTATCCCGCTTAATAAAGCAAATGCTCCTGCAGTCGCTGCTATTTTAAATCAACTGGTGCCAAGTGATGCAAATCGTTTTGGCCCGGCAGGGCAGCAACAAGCAAAATTCGGCTATTATTTTTCTGAAAACAGTAAAATTGTTCCAATTGAACGCCTTAACTCATTAATTGTCTTAGGCACTAATGAAGCGATTACAAGAATTCGCGACTTTATTATGAAATATCTTGACAAGGATTTAGAGACGGGGAGCTCAATTTTACACGTTAAATCTTTAGAGTATCTGGATGCTTCAAAAACTGCGGCAATGCTCACAAGCATTGTTACTGCCCAGTTTGGCAAAGCGCAATCAGTTGCACAACAAGAATTGCGTGATACGTTATCGCGCACCATTATTGTAGCAGAAAAGGAAAGCCGTACAAAAGCGCTTAACCCTGCCCAATCTGCTAGTGGTGATCAAGATCAAAGCCAAACAAGTACACCACAAGGAGCTCTTATTGGTGGCAATAACCTTATTATTGCTGCTCAGCATGAAGACTGGAAGATCTTAGAAGAGCTTATAGATCAGCTTGATGTGCCACAATTACAAGTTGCCTTAGAAGTTCTTATTGTTGACGTTTCCATTAGCGACGAAAAGCTTATTGGTGCGCAAACAAGAAATTTAACCGATTGTACACTGCCGAATAATTTTAATTGGCAGGCGCTTCATTTGGCTGGACAAACAACAGGCCAAGGTGCATGGCTTAACACAATACCATCTGGTGGCACTGTACCACTTGGTCCATCCTCCAATATTAATATGAATCGTGGCCTTGCTGCGGATCTTTTAGAAATGCTTACAAATTCTAACGGCCTGTTTAATATTGCAACATTAGCTTCTGCAGGTACGACGCTCATATCATTTAATGATGGACGCGGTATTGCAAGTATTTTAGAATTATTGGATCAGTACCAAAGTGCTAACATTTTGTCTCAGCCGTTTGTTATTGCAAAAAACCACGAGCAGGCAAACATCTCTATTGCAGAAACACGTCTTGATAACGGTTCAGTGCAAATGCAAAGTACTGGTGGTCCGGTTGTTTTACCACAAGACACATTAACAGCCTCATTAACCGTCTCATTGCGACCACGTATTAGCAAAAGTAATATTATAAACTTAGAAATTACAGTACAGTCAGATAATTTTGAAGCACCTGCAACAACAGCAAATCCTGACAATACAATCCTAAACCGTGCCATTATTACAAATGCCAATGTCGGTAACAAAGAAGTACTTGTGCTTGGTGGTTTAACAAAAACAGTAACGCAAGAAAATCTACGTCAAACGCCACTCATATCTAACATCCCCATTATCGGTAATTTCTTTAAGCGCAAGGATAGAGCTGAGCAAAAAAATACCTTAATGGTCTTTATATGCCCAACCATTATACAACCACGCTTAGGCGGCGGTATTAATAAATATACCGAAGACAAAATGTGCTATATTAAAAACCAAGAAATCTTAGGCGATATAGCAATGGACGGCGTTGTGTTTGAAAACCTTAGAGACCCTATCACACGTATCTTCTTCCCTTCAACAGCGAATGCTACTAATAAGGATATTGATGCCTATGCAACAGAAGGTGTATTTGGCAAGCCATTGAAAGAACAAATTGATGAATATCTCCATGAGCCGATAGATGAGCCATGCCCAGAAAATGCACAGAAGTTAAAAGCGTTGATGCAAGATACATGCAATCCTTTTAAGAAATAATACAACCGCACGCGTGTTTTTTCTTTTTTTGTTTTTTTGGCACTCGCAACCCTTGTTGCTTAATATAAAATTCAGCAGAATGTTGGAAATCATCACGCTCGCGTATGCAAGCGCTATGCTCAACCAAAAGGTCTACCGCTTCCTGGCTGCTTGCGATGGACAGCGGTGTAAAACCAAAACGAACTTTGTAATTCGGGTTTGCTTTGTGAATCAATAAAATCCGCATAACAGCAATATAATCGTTGGCGGTTGCTCGATAAAGCGCTGTGCATCCATCTCTTCCTATACTGTCAACGTTGGCTCCAGCTTTTAATAAAAGCTTTATTCTTCTTACACGTGTTGGCATAGATAGGCTTGAACTGACTGAAGAGCAAATGGCAATAAGTGGCGTCTCTTCATCTGTATTAAGTTTTTCTAGAGGATACCAACTAACCATATTCTTGAGGAAAGGAATAGATGTCCCTGGATTGACTATCTTTTTATGCAATTGGAAATCACTGGCATGCAATGCTGCAGCAGAAGACAAACATAGCAATAGTGTTAACCGCATATTAAACAATCTCAATTGTATGGTTTTTACAAACAGCATTATGCTTAGTATATACATCTACAAACTGCTGCACCTCTGCTTTGGATATATATCCTGACGCGGAATGCCTATCATCAGTCTCTTCAAGCACCTCACAAGCGCAATGTTTACAGCGTAGCTCTTCAAGCGCTTTACGGTCGGCTTTAAATTCTATTAATTTATCGTGCATCATGCCCATCCAAGATAGTATGCCAACACCAATACCACCAATCAACACTAGATTTCTAAAATACTGAAGCTCTACCGGTAATGAAATGTCATGGTTCTGATAAACATAATATGGTAAATACAAAAAAAGATACCAACCTATACAAATAGGTGAAACTATACTCAGATCTGACAACACTGGCTTCTTTTTGTCACAGGCATAAATATGCGTCCCTTCATGCAAAGCAATACGCCTTTTATAGCCAGTTTTATGTAACGCAAATTTTTTATTGACAAGCCCAATATAGCAGGATTCAGAATCTGCATATGCTTCGGCATTTTCAAGTCTTTTAGATGTAGACATCGTTTTTGAATCATGCCAATATACCGGCACAGGATCTTTAACGCCCACCGCTTTTTGCGCCTCTTCAAATAACTCTTGTATCTGTTTTGGCGGCAACGCGTATTGATGATCTTGAGGATCAATTCTTATATAGCTGGGTTTCTTTGGTTTACGATCCCATCGAGCTATCAATCTGCCAAACGTTTTTTCAAACCAGGAATAGCGACGGGGAATATTGTTTATTGCTTGTTCAAGACTCTGCTCAGCACTATGCACCTGCTGCGCAAAAAGAATAATACTCAGAAGAACTATATAATGTTTATGCATGATGCAATGTATGTATTACCTGTTTTTATTTTTATTTTCTATGAATGCTCTCTTAACCCTGCATCCCTATGATGCTCACAAACAGCTTGATGTTTTCTGTAAAGTCCTATAAATTGCCCTATTTCTTCCTGCTTTAAATAGCCTTTATTCACGCCCAACGCTCTAGCAACCTCTTGCGTACATTGAAAACACCTAAGACGCTCGAGAGCATTTCTCTCTGCTCTATAATTTTTAAACCGGCGAAAAGTTTTTTGAGAACATCCCTGCACTTCTAAACCACCACCCATACAAGTACAACAAAAAATCAAACAGGGGCTGCACTCACATGATTGGTCATGTACAAGATGACTTGCTTCACGATAAGCGCAGTATCTCTGTACTCCGTGAGGCATTTCACAGAGCTTTCCAGAAGAACGGGTACCAATATAAGTTGTTACTGAACAACAAGAAATAATGGTATCGACAAAGGACAATCCTCGCGTATTGATGGGCAAATTATATTTATCTTCATCGCATTCCACCTCAGGAGGTACATCCTTAGTCATAAAGATAGGTACTGTTGAAGACACGCCCAGCTCCTCTTGCGCCTTCAAAAAAATATTTTCTATTTCTAATGAGAGCGATTCCTCCGCTTTAAAATGATCTTTGGGTACTGGAATAACTTTTGATTTTCTTTGAGAAACACAACACCAGAACAGGAGCCGCTTCCAACATGAATAACGATGTCTTGAAATGGCAGCAAGATCTTGCTCTAGCGTTGCATTGTCAGCAGCTTGCAATCCTTGAACAATAAAAAACATGCAAAGTATTGTGTATTTATTCATCATTATTTGGACATCCGTACCGCTTTTCTGCCCCTTTTTGTGTAATTAATATGCTCTTGACATCTGCTATGATTTTATACATATTATTCTTCCTGCTGTAACAATATCTCTTCTATCTCTAACAAGCGATTATATTTTGCTACACGCTCTCCTCGTGCACAGCCGCCTGTTTTAATATGCGTAGCACTTGAACCTACTGCTAAATCGGCGATAAAAGTATCACACGTTTCGCCAGAACGATGAGAAACAATTGTTGTTAATCCTTGCTCTTGGCATAACTTTAATGATTGCAAACTTTCCGTAATCGTGCCCAGTTGATTTGGTTTAATAACAACTGCGTTTGCGGCTTCTTGCTCAATCCCCTCTACAATGCGCTCAGGATGCGAAGCAAAAAGATCATCACCTACGACTTGTATTGAATCGCCAAATGTCTTCATCATGGTAGACCAGCCCTGCCAATCATCTTCATGCAGCCCGTCTTCTATAGAATATAATGGATAATTTTTGGAACATTGCACATACCAATCAATCATCTGCTCAGTCGTTTTAAGATCATTATCTTTAAACTTATATAAGCGTATTTTTGGATCATATAATTGCGATGCGGCAACATCAAGCCCAACAGCAAAGAGACTGTTATTAAGAAAATTAGACTGCTCAAAAACATCCATTAAAAAATCTAATGGCTCAGTATCTGAACTAAACGATGCTGCAAAGCCGCCTTCGTCACCCAGCGCTACACTTTTACCATTAGCAACAAGCATCTGTTTAAGAACGTTAAATAATTGTACAAGATATTCCATCGCCGATCTAAAATTTTGGGCGCCGTAGGGCACTACCAAATATTCTTGCACCGACAAATTGCTTGCAGCATGCACACCACCATTAATTACATTAACCATAGGAATTGGCAATGACACCGTATCGGCACCATACAACATTGCTATCAACTCAAAGAGCTCCATATTTTCTGCATAGGCATGCGCACGGTACATCGCCATACTAACAGCAAGCATAGAATTGGCGCCAAGCAATGATTTATTTTCTGAACCATCCATTTGAATCATATCAAGGTCTACTTGGACCGAATTTGGCTCTTTACCAACAAAGACAGGAGCAATAATTGTATTAACAATCTCAACAGCTTTTTGGACACCTTTGCCCATCAAGCGCTGGCCACCATCTCGCAATTCAAGTGCTTCATGATGCCCAACAGACAAACCAACAGGAACACTCGAGCGCACAATCATACCATCATCAAGTGTTATTTTACATGCTATTGTTGGTAATCCTCGAGAATCAAATATTTCAAACGCTTGAATATGCGTAATTTTCATTACTATCCCTCATATAAAAATACATAGGCTATCATTCTTGTTGATAACCTATGTATTACATTATCTCTTTTGATGCAATCCTAGCAATGAAATAATCGCTTGTCACTTAACAGTAGGATTGAATTTGATACCGTAATCTTTTAATTTACGTTCTTCAACCTTAGTAGGCGCCTCCATTAAAAGATCATAGCCACGTTGCGTTTTAGGAAATGCAATAACATCACGGATAGAATCCATTCCTGCTAATAACATAACAAATCTGTCAAGCCCCAAGGCGATGCCGCCATGTGGCGGAAAGCCAAGCTCTTGCGCCTCCAGCAAGAAACCAAACATCTGCTCGGCCAATGCCTGGTCCATACCAAGAATCTCAAATACTTTTTGCTGCACATCACGATCATGAATTCTAATAGAACCACCGCCAAGTTCAATACCATTACATACAATATCATAGGCGCGTGCTTTTACTTGGTCCAACGGCAAATCTTGCCAGCCGGCCTGCGGAGAGGTAAATGGGTGATGCATTGCCATCCAACGCTTCTCTTGCGCATCATATTCAAACATCGGGAAATCTGTTACCCATAACAGCGCAAACGTATCCTGCGGTATTAAGTTTAATTCTTTACCAACACTTAAACGAAGTCTACCTAAGATCTCCCACGCCTGTTTATAAGGCCCAGCGACAATAAATAAAACATCGCCTGCTTTTAATGTCGGCAGCGATTTTTTTAATGTTTCTAGAAAGTCAGGCGCTAAAAATTTAGCCACCGGTGACTCTATTTCATTCTGCTCATTAACACGCATCCACAACAACCCTTGCGCTCCCGCGTCTTTAGCCTTGTCCACCCAACCTTCAAGCTCAGATCGTGTAAATTGATGATTACTTATATGCAATGCACCAATCTTACCTTGTGTATCAATAACAGAACGTAAAAATTTTAATTCTGTAGCAGCAAACGCTTGCGTGATATCCTGCAGTTTTAAATCAAACCGGACATCTGGCTTATCACTACCATAGAGATTAAATGCTGTTGCATACGGCATTCTCTCTATGGGTAACGTTATTTCTATGCCGGCAGCACGGAATGTTTTTTGTAAAATTTTTTCTATAATATCTTGAATGTCCTGTTCATTAATAAATGACATTTCCATATCAAGCTGTGTAAATTCCGGTTGGCGATCAGCACGCAAATCTTCGTCTCTAAAACAACGAGCAATTTGGAAATACCGTTCCATACCGCCTGCCATAAGCAATTGTTTATACAGCTGTGGGGATTGCGGCAATGCGTAGAATTTACCTTGATGCAGTCGCGATGGCACCAAGAATTCCCGTGCACCTTCCATCGTATTTTTTGTTAAAATTGGCGTTTCAATTTCATAAAAATCTAAACCGTTTAACAGCTCACGCATGCCAAAAATAATAGCATGACGCAACGCAAATCTATCTTTTACCTCAGGTCTGCGCAAGTCTAAATAACGATATTTTAATCGCAACTCTTCATCAACATGCGCCGCTTCTTCGAGCGTAAATGGCAATGTTTTTGCTTTGTTAAGAATGTGCACATCATCGACCTGCACTTCAACAGCACCAGTAGGCAAATCTTTGTTTACCGTTTGAGCAGAGCGGGCGACCACGAGGCCCTGAATATAAATAACAAATTCTGGACGCAAGGCATGTCCAATAGCGTGAGCTGCAGGGGACGCTTCAGGATTAAAAACTAATTGAACAATACCGCTTCGATCGCGCAGATCAATAAAGATTAAACCACCATGATCTCGACGTCTATGCACCCATCCGGCAAGCTTTACGGATTTACCAAGAAATTCCGTTGTTACTAATCCACATCCAACTGTACGTTCAATTTTTTTCATCTAACCAACCCGGCTTAAAAGGCGTATTCCATCCCAATATTAAATAAGAACCCTGTATGCGTATCAAGCAATGGCACTGAATTGTAACCAAATAATCCATCACAACCAGGATTATTTAATGCTTCTACTTGATCCGCATTGAGCGGCTTGCCACGCGTATCAAAGAAATGATCGCCCGGCAAGAAGAATCCTGTAACCAAGAAACCACGCAACTGCTTAAGCAATTGAGCCTCTGCAAAAATATTAAATTCAACACCAAGATATGGCTCTGCTGCTTCTTTTGAACTTAACTTGGTCATTAAATCAAACTTTCTCGTTGGGAATTGCTGCCAACCAAAAATAATATTTGGTCGGAACCGCACTGGTGGGAAACAGTTTATTTTAGGTTTAATATCAGCACCAAAACCAGCTAATATTAAATTAGTGAATCCTGAATCGGTGGACGCAAATCTATCACGGCTTTGGCGCGCAGGCGGTACTGAAAGTGGTCGTGCTATTTTACCACTACCCAAGAAAAAGACCGACAATACACGTTTACCAGAATAGATACTTTGAATCGGAATAAAGCCAAGATAGTTGCCATCAACTTCTGCATCATTCGGATCATCTAGATCCCGATTTGGATTTTCATCGCCAGTTGCCACACCATACATAGCAGTCAGTTTTACATTTTTTTTAATTTTCATGCCGATGTCAGCAACAAACATCGCCCCTTTATAATAATTATTATACGCATCTCTAAAACGCATAGGATCATTATACAAACCAGAACTATCTATCTGTTCGTCATTAAATGCAGCACCTTGCATAGAATTGTTCACAACCGCTTTATTCGCTGGCGTGACAAGTGCTTGTTTTGTCCCCGGCGCTCCTGGAACACCATCGGTTACCTTTGAATAGACAATCACTTGAGCACCATCACGATTTTCGAATTTTACCTGATTACGGTCCCATCCGCGTACATGTTGATGGCCAAAATTAGCAGCCATTTCAAAGCCCCAGTCAAAAATTTCACCATCTTCATATTCAACACTTAGGCCTGGTGTTGCCAATTTACTGCTTGCATCAGCAGGGAATTCAACACGCTGTTCTGGCTCATGATCAATGAAAATATATGGCTCAAGACGTAGGTTTCCTGGCGAACACAATGGTTTTTCTATTAAGAAAGTAAATCTGCTTGCGAACTGAATATTAATAATGCCAAACCCGCGTCGAGGATCATCACGACGGCCAATTTCATTAATGTATGTTTTGTCATTAACATTGGCAAACGTGTCAGAACGATTATGCGATATAGAGAAATAAACATCATACATTGCATTATCTGGCGTAATTTCACCATGGAGTAACCCACCAAAAGCAAACTGATCAATAGCGTTATTTGAATAAAAACCAAGAATGCCTGGTTGCACAGCAAACGCATCACCTAATGAAATACCGCGACCCAACTCAAACGGGAAAATACCTATTTTAAAGAAATGATCCGTGCTCATCTTGAGATTCATGACATCGTTAAGACGCATTTCAAACCATGCCTCTCTAATCCAGAAAATCTGCTTACCCAAGAAGTGTGTATGCGCTCCGTCTACAACATCTCCTATTTTGACCGTAGACTCTGATGTTCTACCTAACGTCTCAACATCACCCGCACGGTATTTGTTACGAATAACCATACGAGAACGAATAGCATCGCCTTGCTTAACAAAAAATGTCATATCGGAGGTGTTTTGAATCCACATCGTTTGGTCGAATTTGCTTCTGCTCAGCAAATTCAAACTGCGGCCTTCCATAAATTCTATTTTGTTTTTAAAGCCGATCTCTAATCTGCCTAAACCGCCAGCCCAAATAAATACTGGTTTTTCTTCATAAAATGCAGCTTCATACCCTTCACGCTCATGCTCTTCTGGATGTTTTTCTAAGCCCATTGGCTGCTCTTTACCTGCCTCTTGCGCAACAGCATCAGCGACCTTGTCTTTTCGCTCTTCTTTTTTTGCCTCTTTATTTTGTATAGATTCTTTTGCATCTAGCTGAGCTGACTTGGCTGTTGCCTCTGCTGTTATAATCTTCGTCGACTCAATAGGAGTTTTGTCCTGGGCAATCAAAGAACATAAAGGAAACTGCAATAATACCACTAAAAGCGCATACAGAGACTGAGATTTATTTTTCATAGATGTGCATGGTTAGATGTTAAACAGATGATGCATCAAGCTACCTGATTGGCGATATCTCTTGGGAATTGATTACCTAAAAAGAAACAAAAATCAAGTTAAACATGGTGCGCAAACTACACTAAAAAACACTATATTTTACCTTAAAATGGTACGCTTATTGCTGAATTTGTCAATAAAATTATTGCTTTCCGTCTTTTATACTTATTACAATTAGAAATAATAACAAAATACGGAGGTGACTCATGAAGAGCAAAGCATTACTGATTATCGCAGCAACGGTATCAGCAACATCATTAATTGCGCAGGATAGCCAAACCCTGAAAGACAATATCATTCAACCAAGTGCATCGACAGTTCCACAAAGCGGTTACCGACTTATTAAAATTAATAATCAAACTGGTTATCCTGTAATTGCAAAATTTTCAGGTGATAAAGTAGCGTACAGCCAACAAGGAGCTCCATTTGGTGGATGCTCACAAGCAACATATCATCCAAGGCAAAGTGATACTAATTTCCCTAGCACATTACAACATTCTCGTACAGTAACTATCGCATTGCCGTCAGGAAATACATATAACATTCCCGTTCCTCTTTATGGTGGAATACAGTTACCGGATATACCGGATATAGGCCGCTATTATGTATGTGAAAACTTCAATGATTCATCCGCACAAGTTAATTTTGTATTACAGCCAAACGCTAGCGCAAGCGATGATTATCTTCAAAAGCATAAAGAACTCTCACAATTAACTGGATATTCATTTGCAGTATTTAACCAGACAATAAAAAATGGTGCAACCTACACCTTAACACTTGTCCCAGCGCAATCAGGACAAGCTGGCAAGAAGCAACTACAAGTAACGATTTCGTAACAACTTTTCTTTGTTAACAATAATCCCTTAGACTATACTCAATGGCTAAGGGATTTATTTTTTTATTAACCATCTCTAACAAAATGCATACAATAAAGCATACTCATCCAATTCTCTTGCTTGGCGGGCACATGTCCACAAGTGGCGGCTTTGCCAACGCCATTAGCCGTGGCGAATCTATTGGCTGTACGGCTATTCAAATTTTTGTTAAAAGCAACCGACAATGGTATGCCAAACCTATTACAGATCAAGAAGCGACAGCTTTCAAAGACGCTTGGCAACAATCACAGATTAAAAATGTTATAGCCCATGCAGCATATCTCATTAACATCGGCTCTCCAAACAAAGACGCACATGCCAAATCCCTTGAAGCATTAAGCGTGGAGTTAGACCGCTGCGAGCAATTAGGCATTCCCTCCCTGGTGTTACATCCTGGCTCTCGTTTAGATACAGCACCAGAACAATGTTATAAAACCATTGCTCAAGGGCTTGATGAAGTTATTAGTAATTATGCCGGCAAAACACAGATTCTTCTTGAGAATATGGCAGGTCAAGGGAGCAACGTAGGTAACTCATTTGAAGCATTAGCAGAAATATATCACCATGTGCATCACAAAAGGCGTGTTGGCTTTTGCCTTGATACATGCCATGCCTTTGTAGCCGGCTATGACTTGTCTAGTGCAGAAGGATACACAAAAACATGGAATGAGTTTGATGCAATTCTTGGTATCGAAAATCTTAAAGCTATTCATATTAACGATTCTAAAAAAGGGCTTGGCTCAAAAGCAGACAGACATGAACATATCGGGCACGGAAAGATTGGCTCGCTTGGGTTTAAATTATTGTTTAATGATCCGCGCTTCTTTGACATTCCTAAAGTGCTTGAAACGCCAAAAGAAGGGGATGGCCTCAAAGAAGATGCTCAAAATATGCAGACTATTGTAGGCTTGCTTGATGCGCCAAACAAAAAACTTGTGCAAGGCACACCATTAGAACGGTATATAGAGCTGCCTTAAATAATTTTTTTAATCGTTCATCTTGCAGCGAGGTCATAAGACCGAGTCGAATGGATAATTCGAGTAAAATATTTATTTTGACTATCCTTCGACTTGCTACGCTCGCTCCCAACCGTCGCCTTTGGCTATGGCGGGCACGGCAGGATGACCGATTCTTACTATTTCTCTAGTCAATGATATCGGATCTAAGAAAACGCAAAATTTGTATAAGATTAAATTTTTAAAAAAATTTAAAGGAATTGGAGTGTAAGCCAATTCCTTTAATCTAGCAGTGTGTGAGATAACCCATAGGAAGGAAGACCAAAGGATATTTCTCGAAAACACTTAGATCTTAACAATGCAACATAAAAAATAAACAATCTAATCATCAACTCAAAAAGCAACACCATATTTATGGTATCCATGCGTTTGTTTTTTATTTTACTGTTTCTTTTTGCGCAACGCAGTTGCAAAAGCAACAAAATTTTTTAAAAGCGCCTTATAGAAGTATTTTTTACAAAAAGCGTTGCGAACCAAACAGCTAAAAACAAAATGCCCAATAAAAAAAGCGTTAAGAGATTAATATAATTATAAAGAATGAGTAATGCATGAACCGAAAGGACACATGAGCTTATTACCGCAAAAATAAGAATTGCCTGTTTAGACCAACCTTTATCTTGTAAATAAAGCGAAAAATGGTCTCTGCTGCCATAATAAAAAGGGATTTTTTTGTAGGAGCGAATAATAATAAGCCATCCAAGCTCTACAAGCGGAACACCGACAATAATGGATGGCGCAAGAAAGCCCCACGCATTCCACGTGCTCCAGCCGAATAAAAAAGGAATTGCTGCTAAAAAGCCACCTATAAATAACGAGCCAGCATCGCCTAAATATATTTTTGCTGGCGGTTTATTATACAACAGAAAGGCAGCCAATGCGCCTATAAATGCAACAAGCAGTAATGCAACAACTGGTTGTCCCAACAATAAAGCAATTAATAAAAAAGTTGCAGCAACCGTAATTGCTACCGAAGTTGCAAGGCCATCCATAACATCGATAAGATTAAAAGCATTAATAACTGTCAAAATCCATAATGCAGAAAATGCAATATTAATGTAGTTATAAAAAAACAGTTCTTTTAAATAAAAACCCGCCTTTAAATAGCATAATGTTGCAACAACTTGACCAATGAGCTTCTGCAACGGAGAAAGAATAACAAGATCATCAATTAACCCCACACAAAGCAACAAGGTTGACCCCACAAAAAGGTGGAACATCTTATTTTCAAACGGCAAAACAAGCGCTATCGCCGCTAAAAACCCAATATAAATAGCAAGACCACCCAAGTACGGCGTTGCGCGCGCATGCGTTTTTAATTTACCATCAGGCAAATCTACAATAGTAAGCTTAATCGCAACACGAATAATGAGTGGCAGAAAATAGAGTGTAATAAGAAAGCCCAGCAAGAGCGCGAAGAAAAATTTAAGCTCAAAAAACCACATGCCAATCCTTTTTATTTAGCATAATCCTCAAAAAAAAGGTCGGATATTTTCCGACCTTTTACTATAATTATCTACGCTATTTAAAGCTGTGTTGATTCCATTATGCAATCGATACGGTCATCAACCAACCACTCATTAAAGCCCTCAAGTAAGAGCGCGCCCTCAAAGCCTACGCCTACTTCTTTCATGCTCTTCTTGTCGCGTTCCAAGCTCTTAATTTTGCCACTGCCGACTTTATAGCCATCACGCCAAACCTCAATGGTTCCATTGCGCATAATTTTGCCTTGCTTGACATGGAACCCTGCTACGGTGCCAACTTTTTTTATTTCAAACACTTTACGGACAGTCGCTTCACCAACTTTTTCTTTAACAACTTTCTTTTCTTCAGTTGATTTTATATACGCCTTAATATTATCAAGAAGTTGGTAAATAATATCAAAATGATGGATATTAATTCCTTTTTCTTGTGCAAGCGTTGCGGCATTTTGTTGTGTTTTTACACCAAATCCGTAAATCAATGCTCCTGTTGTTATTGCATGCGCTATGTCGCTTTCTACAATATCTCCAACAGATGCTTGTATAATATTAATTGGTCTTTTTTCTTGTATTGCTAATTTATTAATTGCTTCTACAACAGCCTCTTTAGATGATTCTGTATCCATCTTTAACATCAAGGTCAAAACGTCTTTGCCTTCTGTTCTCATAAAGGTTGATACACGACGGTCTAACTGCTGCGAGCGATTTTTTTTATGTTCTGCAGAGGTCACCACGCGCAGGTAATCTCCTGCTTGCGGTAATTTATCAAAACCAGACAGTTGCACTGGAGTTGAAGGGCCAACAGCTTGTAAACGCTTGCCGTGCGAATCGGTCATAGACGTCACTTTGCCCGCCGTATCACCCACAACAAAATAATCGCCTACATGCAGCGTTCCTTGACGAGCCAAGAATGTTGCCACTGCGCCAAAGCCTTTTTGCATTTTTGCTTCTAAAATATGGCCTTCTGCCGGCAATGTTGCATCAGCACGGAGCTCCATAATTTCTGATTGCAGCACTAACACTTCAAGTAATGAATCCACGCCAGTTCCAAGCTTTGCAGAAATAGGCACCATAATTGTCTGGCCGCCCCACTCTTCTGGCACCAAGCCATATTGTCCCAATTGTTTTTTAATTGTCTCAATACGCAATTGATCAACTTTATCAATTTTATTGATTGCAACAACAATAGGAATTTCCGCCGCTTGCGCTTGCTTAATGGCTTCTACCGTCTGAGGCATTATACCATCATCAGCAGCAACAACAACAATCGCAATATCAGCAACACGCACACCGCGCTTTCTCATCAATGAAAAAGCCTCATGGCCAGGCGTGTCAAGAAAAATAAGGCTGCCATGATTTGTCTGCACCTGATAAGCACCCAAATGTTGCGTTATGCCTCCTTTTTCCTTGGCGGCAACACGCGTTTTGCGTATAAAATCAAGTAAGGTGGTTTTGCCATGATCCACATGCCCAATAACAACGACAACTGGTTGTCTCTCGGTTACATGCTGAGACTGAACTCGATCTGCGACCGATACCACCACCTGAGCATCCGCCTTCTTTTGGCGAACAACCTCATAGCCAAATAATGGCGCTAAATATTCAACAAGTTTTTCAGGAACTATTTGATTTTTATTATAAACATTACCACTCTTGAGAAGCGCGACAATGAGCTCGCTGGCAGGTTGATGCAACGCATCAGCCAAATCACCCAACTTCATAGGCGCCAAAGGTAATGTTGGAAGCGGCTTGTTTTCTTCGACAGCAGCCTGCTTCTGAACTTCTTCTTCTTTTTCTAAAGGCGGCAAGACGGGTTTAATAACGGGCTTAGCGGTTTCTTGAATTGGCATTTTTTTTTCAGACTCTGGTTTTTTTTCACCTGCCGGCTTGGCAGGCTTTGTTAATGTTTGTGTTAAAAAAGCACTTGCTTCATCAGACACTATTGCCATATGGCTTTGAACCTGAAACCCTCCTTTTGCAAGTAGCTCCATTGCTTCTTTACTCGAAATCCCCAAACTCTTTGCCAATTCATATACGCGCATACTCACCCAACAATTTCGTCATCTAGAATGCTATCAGACGAAGACATAGTATCTTCGCTCTCAACCAATTCAATTTTAACGCCTGCAAGCTGAGATGCAAGATTAATATTTTGGCCGCCCTTACCAATTGCCAACGAGCGCTGATCAGCAGCAAGCCAAACGCGGGCGATTTTATTATTATCAATGAGCTCTACGCGCTGAATTTCTGCTGGCTTAAGAGCATCTTTTACAAATTCTTCTAGCAACTCTGTCCAAGCAACAATGTCTATTTTTTCTCCACCAAGCTCTTTCAGAATTGGCTTAATGCGAGCGCCACCAATGCCTACACAGGTACCGACCGGGTCGATATTTGTATCATTAGAAACAACAGCAACTTTAGACTTATAGCCGGCAATGCGTGCTATTTTTTTTATTTCTACTAATTTTTCAAAAATCTCAGGAATCTCTAACTCAAACAACCCCTTAAGAAACTCTTCAGACGCTCTATCTAGAATGAGCTGGTTGTCGTTGCGCGGCTCAAGCAAAACTTCTTTGAGCAATGCTTTTATCGGGTATCCCACAGAACATTTATCGGTAGGGATAGAGAGTGATTTAGGCAGAAACGCGAGATTGTCCTGAAGCTTAACAATGGCACCGGCAAACTCACACTTGTGAATAACGCCGTGCACAATAGAGCCCTGCTTGTCTTTAAACGCTTCGTATACAACACTTGCTTCAATGGCACGAATTTTGCTTGCAATAACTTGCTTGGCCTTAAGAATTTCTATACGGCCAATACCCCCCTCAAAGGGCAACCACAATTGCTCGCCTAAAGCAGCATCAGGGTTTACAAATTTTGCTTTACGCAGGCTTATCTGGGTATCTTCATTTTCAACGGCAGAAACCACCTCTTTTTGAACCTTAACCTCTACTTCGCCGCTTTTTTTGTCATAATCAACATTAAAATGCGCCTCAGGATATCTTTTTTGATATGCCGTAAGAATGCCTTCGCATACAATAGCGCTTAAAACAGATCTATCAAGACCTCTTTCTTCAACAAGCTCATTTATTACATCTAATAACTTCACGGTGCCCTTAGAGATGGTTAGCAAAAAAATATGATTGGTTTATCGAAAATACAACGTTAAACTTTCTGTAAGTTTATCAGAAATAGAAAAAAACAAAAGATCTGCCAAAAGTTCCCCGGTCATTTTTGGGTTATCCCTGTTCGCCTATTATTATATTTATATATCTCGTAAGAGATAATAATAGTAATAGGTGTGGTGGACAACTCGGCTATTTTTTAAAAAAACAGGCTTAAATAAGGACTTTGCTGCCCAAAAAGTTTGGTGGATAAGTGGTGGATAAGTGGTGGATAACTTGGTGGATAACTACTAAAACCCGCACTGGATCGACATAAGTTGTCCACATGCCCTCAAATAGGCCTCTAGATGAAGGCTTTGGAAATCGGTAAAAATTTAATCACTCACTTGTCCACACAGTTGTCCACCACTTATCCACCAAAAAAGGGCAGTTCTACACCAGGCTATTTGTGACGAATTTTGTTTTGTTTTTTAAAACAATTGCTGATTTGGATTTTTTAAGGCTTTGATAGACTGGGCAACGGTATATTTTTTGACTTGTATTAGAGTGCGGCTATTTTTTTTGCGTGGATTCTCGGTAGGCCGTGTTCATCCAAATCAACGGTGCAAGAATAGGTGGCGTAATCTGTGGGAGTTGTGGGTGTGCGTTCAGGCAATTTACACAAGGCGCGAGGTAGCTGATGGAACTTAGATAGTGTTGTGTCATTGATAGTCGCGGTAAGTCGTTTCAATGTCTTGTAGCGAGAAGTTATCAATTTCACGCTTTCTTCGGGCGCTACTTTTTTCGTCTGGCGAAATGGTGTGCCTGGTTCGTCGTAGAATTCAGCAAAAAATGTGACGACATGTATATCTGTATTGTTGTAACACATGACGGTAGTTTCTGGCGTTGTATCGTGTACATAGTCTGCAACTGTCTTTGCTGCGTCGCTTATTGTTTCGCTGGCCAAGCCTGGGGGTGTGGTGATTAAACAGTAGGCAAAAAGTAGTAAAGATATTGTTTTATTTATCATAATAGTTGTCTTTATGATATGCTGACTCCTAAACTGCGCCCTGTTCCACGCCTAAAGCAAGAAACTCTCTGTTGGCCTTCATTGCAACAAATTCTATATTCATAAAAAGGCTGACGTATAACTTGGCTTTTCCCTGTTGCTTCCCAGCATTCAAATTCTATCTGATCTCCTCGTCGACAAACAAGTGCTCGTAAAGAAATAAGCCTGCGGTAAGGCGCGCCTATTACTTGAGCCGGGTTGCGTACCGGCATTGAGGTCACACGGCTTGGTTGTTCTGGAACAGATACTGCGCGGTCTGATAATATTGTTGTGCTAACAATAACTTTTTCTGGGCTGCCTTTATCAAATGGCTCTCTAAACGTAGCGACAAACGTTATATCAAGGTCAGTGTGGTTGAGGCATATTATTTTTGTTTCTAGCAAAGAGAGGGCAAGTTCTTTGGGTGTTTGGCGGCGCGTTTGTTGGTGGATTGTCTGGTCGTCTGCAGAAGCTGCTGGCATGATAATGCTATCTGCGGCAGAACTTAATGTGGCAAAGCTGACGAAAATGGCAAAGATAAGAATAATATTTTTTTTGTGCATAATTAAGAACATGAATTTTAATAAACTATTACTTTCTATAAATTTTACAACAATAAGCCCTGCTATGCAAATTATAGCGGGGCTTATTGTTTCTTTTTACTTTTTACAGCGAAATATAGGCCCCGATGAAAGTGTACCAATTATTGCTGCGTGCAAATTCAGTCTTTCTATACGAAGTATGAATGCCTCGTTCAGGAAAATAGACGGATATGCCTGACGCGTAGGCCAAATTGCTGCCATGTGTATTTGCAAAGACTGTGGTGCGAATATTGGCAAGGCAATTAGTTGCCGCGGTTTTGATATCCTTTTTAAGATAATTGTATTGATCGTCGGCAAATTCAAAATTATCTACTTGTTGCATGAGCTTTGTGCAAAAAGCAGCAAAATCTATATAGCTTGGCTCATCAAAGCTGATACCGCTCTTGCATTTCTTGATAATGCTCTTAATTTGATTTCCTCGTTGCTGTTGCACGCTTTTAAGTAGCAGGAGCGCAAGAGAATCTATAGCTTTTTCTAATATCCCAATGGTGTCCAGATTCATTGCAGAGAGTGTGTAGTCAGGTGTTATTGGCGCATATGCCTCTTGGTAGGCGGTTACCATTTGGCGAGCAAAATCTCGGGGTGCCAAGGATTGTTGGTTAAAGAATTGCAACATTTTATCATAGCGCCATCCAGCGCCAAGCTCTAATTCTTGTGAGGCAACCAGAATATGTGCATAGTTTTTTACAATGTTACCTACTTCAAGCATCGCCATTAAACAGGCGTCAAGCCCCAGAATGGCAAACTTGTTACCATGAAGAGCTTTTTCTGTAACCTCTTTAAGGGCAATTTCTAGCTTTTGATTGGTGAGGTATGTTTGGAATGTATCATCAAAGCATATGCCGCGCGTTTCAGTATCTAATGGTGCAATTAAATCTAAGAAGCTTATGCTGCGGTCAATTTCGAGCATCATGTTAGAAGGGTTAAGAACAAACAGGTCGGCAGGGCTAATTGTTTTTCCTTTTATAGGGTCAATAACGCCAGTTCCATGATTCCATAAAATGAGCACATATTCTTTTGCAGGAAATGTTTTGATTGTGTTTGTGCAAAAATCAATCAGCGTTTGATGATCGCCGCTGTCAAGTTTGAGATTTTGGTCTTTGTTTAAGAGCGTTGCCTTACCCTTTTCTATAAGGTAGCATTGTGTTTTTCTATGGCGTCCTGGTTCATTGAGCTGCACAACAATGGATATATTTTTATTTGCGCCTTGTGCTAATTGTTTTATATTATTCCACGCAAAATAATGAAGATCGTTGTCGGCGGCAATGTACACCATGATAGTGTATTCTTTGACAGCATCCTTTTTTTGTTGAGGTTTTGCTGATGGAGATTTTGTTTTTTTTGTATCGTCTGATTCATCAAGAGAATCATTGGGCTTTTTTTCATGAGCAGATAGTGATTCTTGGGAATGTTCAATGTTGGCAGAAGATTTGCTTGTGGAGTAGCCTTCGTTCTGTTCAAAGAAAATAACGGATTCGTTTGAGTGAAGTGCTTTATATGCGTGGTAATTTGCTATGGATGCTTTACCAAATGAAGCGATTGGAGATAGTAGAATCGTACAGATAACGGTTGCTAAAAACCATGCCCTTGCTTTGCATGACTGCTTCATTGTACACCTCTTTTTTAATTCAGAAATTTTTTAATGCAGGGTAAATTATACGAAAGAATAGTGACGATGCGCAATAATTTGCTGTTGCATGAGGACTCTGATCTTTATTTGGTTGAGATCCAAAGAAGAGCGTAGGTAAGGCCAAAGCTCAACTGAAAGTCTAAAAAAAGGAGTTGGGTCGGATTGTACATAAGCATGATAATGCAAGCAAGGGTAAACAGATGCAGTGGGTGAGATTTAATATTAAGAAGTAAACATCCTTCGTAGAGTGAATAGGTAAACAATGAGCGCAAAAATGGCACGCCGGCCCAGCTTGTGCAATGGTAGAGCAAAATGAGTAAAAACCCCAAACCATGTTTTATAAAGAATGGTAAATAAAGCATGGAGAGTAAAAAATACCAAATCAGAATAATGACGCTTAAATGCAAACCGGACCGCGCCAAAATATGCGCAACGCCCCATATGGTGAATTGATATTTAACGTCTGTCATATCCTTTTTTACCACCTGCTTATTCCCTAAAAAAATAGCAGAAAAGAATGCAAAGGTAGGCGCAGGCATTTTCTGTTTGCAGGCTGTTGCGATGCGCTCTCGAAGTTGATGGAGTGCTCTGCGCAACGATAACGCGGGTCGGTCTATAAGCCTATGTTTAAAAAAATGAATAAAGCAGGAATGATTAAAACCTTCTTTGGTCAAATACTGCGCAAAGGTAGTATTAGCGATTGGTTTAATGGGCACCTTGTAAACTGTAATAGTATCGTCAACATACAGATTTTTTTTATGATGCGTATACAGCTGTATCGTATAATCTACCTGCTGCCAGGACTGCTCTTGCGATTCTTTTATACGGTGCACGCTTAATGAGACACACATGGGTAAGCTATTGTCTGGCATGATCGTTATATCGGTGACCCGGCCTTGAAAGTCTACTGTCGTATTATTCCATTGTAAGTGAAAAGCCTGTGCTTGCTGTTGCTGATATAGCAATGCCCCAGCTCCAAGCATAAAAGCACAAAAGCTACTAGCGCCATACAATAACCAATGACGCGGTATTTTTGCGTGCTCTACAATAGCAATACAGCTCAAAATTGCGCCTAATACTACACAAGGCCAGATAGGCCATGCGCAAGCAACAACTATACCCACGATTAAGGCAACTGCTGCTGGCAACAAAGGGGGCAGTACAAAAAGGGACATATTTTATTTTTAGAATAATTTTATTATTTATAAATACGTTATATATTCTATATAAAATTTACACAAAAGCTATTTGTAGGTTTGCTCTTTTGGCAAATGGATTACTTTTGCTTATACTAGAGCTCATACATAGCTCAGTTTATAAAAGGCATTGCATGCAAAATATTGAGAAAAAAGTTCTAGCAAATGGGCTTACGGTACTTGTGCGCTCCCTAACGCATGTACCAAAAGTTTCTGTACAATTGTGGTATAACGTCGGTTCTAAAGATGAGCAGACGAGCGAAAAGGGGATAGCGCATCTTATTGAACATATGCTTTTTAAAGGTACGACCACCTTATCAGAATCTGATATTAATATGATTACGCACAAATTATCAGGTTTGTGTAATGCATTTACATCCTATGATTATACGGGTTATCTGTTTGATTTTCCGAGCCAACATTGGTTGCAAGCGTTGCCCATCATGGCTGATTGTATGCGAAACTGCACCTTTAAACCGGAGCTGTTAAATTCGGAGCTTAAGGCGGTTATTCAAGAATTAAAGATGTACCGTGATGAATATGGTAGTGTGCTTATTGAGCAGATGCTCAATGCAATATTTCCCGGCCATCCGTATCAGCATCCTATTATTGGCTATAAACAGGATTTATGGAGTTTGGATAGAGAACATTTAGTAAAATTTTACCAAAAGCATTATATTCCAAATAATGCTACCCTTATCGTTATTGGTGATGTTAATGTGCAGGAAGTTTTTGAACAGGCAGAAAAAAACTTTGGCGCTATTGCTCCTGATTATTCATATAAAAAAGAAGAGTTCTTTAAAGAACCAGATTTAATAAGCACGCGTACGGTTTTGTATCGTGATATTCAGCAGCCATTTTCTGCTGTTGCTTGGGTTGTCCCTGGCGCACGCCAGCAGTTGGATTATCCACTAGAGGCATTATCGCTTATTTTAGGTGATGGTTACGATTCGCGGTTGTATAAAAAATTAGTTGATGAGCTTGATTTAGTAACAGAAATTCAGGCATTCACGTATGATTTGTTTGATTATGGGCTTCTTTTTGTGCAATACGAACCAAAAGAGGGAATATCTACGGATCAGATCAATGCAATCATTCAATCAGAGATACATAAACTTGGTCAAGATGGGCCTGATGAGCATGAGCTGCTGCGTGCTATGAAAAAAGTTGAGGTTGAATTCTTAGGGTTATTAGAAAGCAACCAGAAACAAGCATATGCAATTGGTAAAACCTATTTAGCAACGGGTGATGAACATTATATTTTTAATTATTTAGCAAATAGCGCGAACCAGATAAAAACTGCTACAACAATAAAAGAGATAATTACTACCTATCTACGACCTTCATTTATGCATAGCGGTAGTGTAGAACGTATTGCCGAAACAGAACGCGCTGTCTGGTCTAGGGTGCAAGAAGAATCGGATGCATTGGATCAGCGCGTTTTATCAAAAAAATCACGAGAAGGCGCGGTTGAAGAAGGAATGGTGGTTCATTCTATAGCAATACAGCCATCCCCAGCATTTACGTTCCCGCGTTATAAATCGTTAACATTGTCGAATGGTCTTGAGGTTATTTCTCATCATAATCCCAATGTAGCGCGCATTGAATTAATGCTCGAGTTTAAAACAAAACATTTTTTTGATCCATTGCAACGCATCGGTATTGGCAATTTTGTCAGTGAAATGCTCCAAGAGGGCACGCAACGTTATCCAACAAGTGCTGCGCTGGCGCAGGAATTAGAATCATACGGCATGAACTTGCGTGTAACATCGGGATATATAGGGCTCAGTTTGTTAAGCGCAGACTTGCCCAAAGGTCTTGAGTTGTTACATGAAATCCTCGTTAACTCTATCTTGCCAGAAGGAGCGATAGAAAAAGTCCGCAATCAGTTGATAGCGCAGTTAAAAAATTATTGGGATACACCAGCAGAATTTTCTGACCAACTCGTGCGCGATATTATTTACAAAGATCATCCGTACAGCAAAAACTTGTTGGGCACGTTTGATAGTTTGGCAGCTATTACACGAGATGAGTTGCTACGTTATTTTAATGCTATTATAAGCCCGCATGGTGCCAGACTTGCTATCGTGGGTGATTTGCAAAAGCATTCTATTGAAACACTCATACAGCAGACATTGGGTGGTTGGTTCGGTCAACCTGTTTCTGACATCATATTCCCTGCTATTAGTTCCCAAGTAGTACAAGAATATAATTATCCTATTAATCGTGATCAGGTTGTGCTGACATTGGCAAAACCATCCATTTCGCGCTTGGATGTAGATTATGATAAGCTGCTTGTTTTTGAGCAGATTTTTGGCGGCGGTGTGTTAGGCTCCATGAGCTCTCGTTTATTCCAGCTACGTGAACGCTATGGTTTATTTTATACCATTGCAGGTTCTTTAATTGCACATGCTGATGAGCAACCTGGTATGAATATTGTTAAAACCATTGTCTCATTGGACAGGCTTGATCAAGCAGAAGAACTCATAAAAAAAGAGATTGACACGGCAGCAGATGTGGTAGCAGATGAGGAATTTTTATTAGCAAAAAACGCCCTCATTAATGCACGTATTGATAATTTTGTATCGAATAAAAAAATAGCAGCCACCTTGTTGTATATGCGCCGTTTTAATTTACCGCAAGACTATTTTGATAACCGTGCTGCGCAGATTCAAGCGGTTAGCAAACAAGCAATGCAAGAGGCGGCACAAAAGATTTTGACCTCTAAGGATATGGTTAAAGTGCGTGTTGGTAGAATTACGTAGTACTCATTATTAATCAGTCATAGAATCATCATCGGCAGCTGCAGCAGCTGGGGCTGTATGTAGACGTTTTGCAAAACGCGGGTCAATTGCTTCGCTAGCAACTCTTTTTGGGGTGCCATTTGTTGCTACTGCACCTTCTGCTACTACTTCGTCTGCCATTTCATCATCTGAACCAGTTAATGATGCGTCATATTCTCTTCCTGTGATCTCTTTAAATTTTTTGCGAAGCTGCTCTAATGAAATAGTGGGTTGTATAACGGGAATAACATGCATTGCATTACCTGTTATAACAAGGATCTGTTGGCCATCTGCCGTAATTGACATAGCGGTAATATCATCCTCAAATGATCGTCTTTTATCTCTTTTTAAGAACGATTCTAGCTTACCATTTGCAGCTATTTGGCTTATACATATGCTTCCGTAAAGATAAGCTACTATATTGTCAGAAGATACTGACACAAATTTATTATAACCAAAACATGTTGCGGTAGAATTTGTTTGTATATCATGAATCCAACATCTGGAGCCGTTTCCCGCAACTATTTGTTTATTGTTGTTTGCAAAGATAAGCGTTGTTATTGGTTTTTCTGTAGGTATATTCAATGGTATGCAAGAAATATCAGCCAGGTTATGCATATCATAAATATTAATTGTTTTGTCTGCTAAGCTTATTGCTACATAGTTACCATCCTGAGATGCGGTAAGTGCTGTAATAGATTGTGCAAATGACAGAGGTCGAATACGTTTTTTGTTTTCATATATGTGCAGCTCATGTTTATCTTGTTCTTCATGCGTAATAAATATTCGTTGACCATTGCCAGAAAGGGCAAGTAAGCCTCCATGTCCATTATATACAGAGCATTGAAGGCGAGTCCCAGCAGCAGGATTCGTAATATCAAACAACCGAACGTATGTTGGCGTAGCTATAAGAGCAATATTGCCATCATGCGAAAGCACACATCTTTGTATATTGACAGGTGATCCGCTGTTGGTTATGCAGAGATCTTGTGTAGTTTTGCCAAGTTGAGAGGAATCGCTTAAAAGATGGGCTATAGAAATTTTTTGCCCGTTCTCTCGAAGGAGTTTGATGTCAGCAGGATTTACCGTTTTCTCTGCAATAAGAGCCCCGCCATTACCGGATAATGCCATCACATGAGGATGCATATTCAGAGGGATAATGTCTTCATGTATATCCCGTAAATAAATTTTGCTGGCTACGTCTTCTTCGTCCCAGTCTGCATCAGCAGAGCTGGCAGTTTGCGGGCTAGATTTTCGTTTACGCGTTGCTGGTGGTGTTGTGGTTGCTGTCGTCGTCGTTGAAACAACCTGCGTCGCCGGCGGTGTCGTTGAAACAACCCTTATGGTTACCGTTGCTGTTTGTAAGGGTTCTTGCAACATGTATGGTTGTTGTACATCTACACGCATCGCAACTGGTTGGTCGATCTGCATATCGCTCGTTTCTGTCGTGGTAGCTGCTGGCATGGGTGAAGGAGTTCTTTTCGTTATACTATTTGTCCGTATTATCTGCCTATAGAGCCGCGGCAGTTCTTCAAATGCCGTAACCTCTTTTTTGAGGACAGGCAGTACATACACTGCTGTGTTTGTTGCTATTGCAAACAGTTCACCTTCGGGTGAGATTGCTACATTAACAATCTGTTCATCTCCATCAACGTTATTTTCATGCACTACCGCTGCTGTTGTAAGATCAACAGTAAATACCGTGTTTACGCCTTCAAGCTGCACGATGGCCACATCGCCATGCGCCGTAACAAGAACTTTTTTTACAGGCGCTGGAAATTGATGCTCAGCTAATTTGGTACCTTGCGCATTAGTTATGTAGATTAAACCGTGTTGTGTACCGAATGCTCTTCTGTTGCCGTCAGCAGAAAGAGAGATGGATGTTATGGTATGATGAGAAGGTAATAATTTGATAGGTTTTGGTTGTTCCGAAATTTTACATGCTACCTTGTCTAGGTCTTTATTAATATCAATAAATATCACATCGCCTTGTTCAAAACCAATAACAGCATGCTCACCATTATTACTTAAAGCCAATGCTGTAGGGCGTTGTGATGTATCAAAAGAAGGCTCTATGGGACGCATTTCGTTATAGTGAGTTTGCCAAAATGTTATGAGATTGGTGGCGCTCATTGTGTTAGTTGTTTTATATGTCATGTAGATAGGGGCATCATTTAAAGATGAGCAGAATAAAGCAACATCTTCCAAAGGTGAGAAAGGCTTTATTCTTTGTTTGTTTCCTTGTTGGTCAAATTGACAGAATATGGATTGTCGTGCTTTATGCTGGCTAAGGAAGAAGGTTATTATTGTTTCTGGAGAGTGCAAAGCTAAAAATTTTCCAGAAAATCTAGTCCTAAAGGCTTTTTGTAGCAAAAAACGATTGTCAATAAGTTTGTATGTGCCTAAATGATCAGATGATTCATGTGCGTTAAGCACCCATAATGTATGCTTGTGAAGGGCTATTTCTTTAACACCGTCAATAGGATTTTTGAAAAAGTTTGTAGTAAGTTTCCGCAGTTGTTGCTCTGGTAGCAATTGATCAAAAACTGCCAACCCCTTTAGGTAGCATGGTTGAATTGCATTAATTATTTCATCTTCTAAATGAGCAGGCGCTCCTGCGGCAGCTGCTGCTATCTTGCTGGGTTTTGGGTTAAGGGCTTTTTTACGAGCATCTATATGTTCTTGTATGGTCCCGTATTGAGCATCGTTATCTATAATATCCAATGAGATGCCCAAAAAATCAGCTTTTTTTAGAATTTCAATAAGCTGTTCATAGCGCAATTCTGTAGGCAAATCGCCTACTACAATTTGAGCAAGTGTTGACCATAACCATGTGGGAAAGCGTAATTCTTGGCTTGTTATTGGACCTTGGCTTTGAAGTTGGGTTAAGCTTTGTAGAACTGAAGATTTTGCGACAACCCGTGAGTTTATAGTAATAATGGTATTTTCTTCTGTTTCTACCTCTAATGGGCGAAAGCTCCCCGAACACTCTTTAAAAAATTCCATAAACGCAGCAACTTGTTGATTAGCTGTTTCTTGTTTTGTTATAGGAACTATATAGAGATTTTTATCATCAACCAGGGCAGCAGCATAAAAAGTACCCTGGGGTGCAATGGCGATATCCTTAACATTCTTGTTAAACGTGGCGGCTTTCGAGATTTTGAGAGTTTGCAGATCAATCATATATACATGTTGATGGTCTTTTACGCTTATTAATGCAACGTTGTCCTGTTCGGATATTTGAATTTTTTGTATTGCTTCTGGAAGTTTTCCTGTCAAAATTTTGTTATCGCGTACATTGACTATGCATAATGTGCCATCAGCGGCACCAGCAATAGCGCTAGTTAGTTGGTTATTACAAGCTACTGCAGTAATTTTCGCTGTTAATGTAGTGTTAATGGTACGTACTGATATATCGTCATTGTGGCCAGGCGGAGAAAAAATACATACTTGTCCATTGGCTAGCCCAGCCAGACCATCAAAATTGGGGGTTACTGCAAGCGCTGTAATAGGAGATGGCAGCTTTGTAGCCTTAGAAATAAGAGAATGATCGTCCCTCCATGCACAAAGGCGTCTCCCCTCAGAAGCAATAATATTATGTCCGTTGCTTGCAGAGGTTGCTAATGCCACAAGCAATGGATAAAAAGAGCAATTCGCTGGTTTGTATATATCCGTACGGATTATCTTATCGTTCTCTGTCGCATTAAAATCTATTGTAAAGAGAGCTCCATCACGCCCTATCGCAAACGCGTTAGTGGCATTCATTGGTATTGTTAACGCATGCAAAGGGCGGGCAAAATTGATTGTCTTGATAACTTTAGTAGAAGGCGTGTCGATAATCTTGATAGCTTCAGATGTTTCTGATTGTTCTTGATTGCCTATATGAGCTATCGCAGCCCCCGTATTACTGAAACCTACGGTTTTTATGGTGCCTACTGGTATTTTAATACATGGAACCTCTGCTGCATGGATAGCTGTAGCTATAATAGAGCTTAAAATAAGGTATATTTTCTGCATCAGGACCCCTTTAAAAATACTTCACCATATAATAAAATTATCAAATAGAAAATAATTGTCAAGAAGTTGCCAGATTTATTGAAGGCTGGTACTCTTGCCCATATAGGTTCAGATAAAGGAGTGATATGGTGAAGAAATTAATAGTGTGTATAGGTATAACAGGTATAGCTATGGCTGCAGACAAGAAAGAAGAGCAGCCATTTATAGAGCTTATTGCGGACTATCAGGTGCAGGATCCATTAAAGCCTACTGGTTTAAAAGATATTTCACAAAAACAGATCGATGAGCATTGGGCGCTCTACAAAGGGTATGTCACACAGGTTAATGCTCTCAATAAGGAGCTTGCTGAATTGCGTGCACAGGGCAAGGGCGCAAGCGCTGATTATGCAGATAGGCGCAGGCGCTATGGGTTTGAATATAACGGTATGGTATTGCATGAGTATTATTTTGCAAATCTAAAGGCGAACGGTAAAAAAGAACCGGAAGATGTCTTAAAAAAAGCGCTTGCCAATGCGTTTGGCTCTTATGATGCTTGGCACACAGATTTTATAAATGCCGGTAAAACGCGCGGTATTGGTTGGGTTTTGCTGTGCATGGATATGACAACCAAGCAGCTTATAAATATCTTTGTTGCGGATCATGAAATTGGCACGATAGCCAGTTTTGCACCGATTTTAGTCATGGATATCTGGGAACATGCGTACATGGTTGACCATGGAGCTTCTGGCAGACCAGACTATATAACAGCGTTTATGGCAAATATTGACTGGAATATTGTGCTTAAGCGATATAATGATGCGCTTGAAGGCAAAGTATTAAAAAGGTTCTAAAAAAAGCAGCGGGCTTTACACCATGTGCTTCTAATTATTGTCGATATTTTTAATTTACAGATAGAATGTTGATTTCATATGAGACTTTTCTATAGAATAAAAAGTAGTTATTGTCTTTTTATCTATAAGAAAAGGACCTGCTGTTTTGAAGATTATTAAAAAAATGCTGCTCTTACTTGCCTTGCTGCCTGTAGTCACGTCATGGACGGGCAACCGAACTCTTATATTTCTGAATGATTTTTGTGATGAAGTGTATTGGCAAAATGGTACA